>JACCEC010708647.1_pt1 | contig 74510 bp, 55 predicted proteins | sample 7450121 | NCBI WGS metagenome assembly JACCEC01 (sample SAMN15323455, study PRJNA562643) | freshwater metagenome | isolation source: river surface water | place: USA:Blue River Watershed | collected 2017-08-18
ACATGATCAAATTTTAAATCGTATGATAATCCCGAGCAACCACCTGATTTAACTGCAACACGAATAAATGAATCATTTGGATAACCTTCGCTTTGTATAAGTTTCAAAGCCTGATTTTTAGCGTTTTCTGTTATAGATACCATAGTTATTTTAATTTAGATTTATTCTAAACAAGAACAAAAGTACTACTTTTATGGTATTGTAACAAAGAAAATCATTAATTAGTTTTATCCATTTATAGTTTTTATCAATATCTAGTCAATTTTTATTTGATACGGTAATCTCATTTGAATGGAATTGTGTTGCATAATTTGATTTAAATCATACGAATAATCAACTACTTCTTGTAAATAATCAGGTAATTTTATTTTCATTTCTGCACTTCCCAAAGAAGCTTTGATATCCTCAATTAAACCTTTTTGTTTAGGGAAATATACTACGCTATAATCCGTATTTTTTTGTTTATTTTTTACATAATTAATTGTTGCATTTAAATCACCAATTTCATCCACTAACCCTACTTTTTTGGCATCAATACCGCACCAAACTCTTCCTTGTGCTAGAGCAAAAACACTATCCCTAGTTAATTTTCTACTTACAGCAACCCGATTTAAAAACAACTCATATATACTATCTACCCCTATTTGTAATCTTTCTCTTTCTAAATCAGTAAATGGTCGGTCTAAAGACGGAAAAGTACTTAACCTATGAGTGGCTACTTTTTGGTATGAAATACCTATTTTCTGATTCAATTTAGCAGTGTTTATCATCATACCATACACCCCTATCGATCCAGTAATTGTAGTATTTTGAGCAAAGATCTTTTTAGAACCCATTGCAATATAATATCCTCCAGATGCAGCTACTTGTCCCATGCTTACATAAAAAGGGATTTTAAGTTTTTGTAATTCTCTAAAAATTGTCTCGGATTCTTGTGCACTACCTCCGGGTGAATTTATCCGTAAAACCAAAGCCTTAATAGTACTATCGTTATTTATTTCCTTTAAATTTTCTATTATTAAATTTGCATTAATATTATCATCAGTACTCATGTTTCCAATACTACCATCTAAAACTAAAACTGCAATTTTATTTTGAGTGATAGGATATATTTCTTCTTGATAAAATTCCATATAAGTAGTTAAATCAGCAAAATCTTCAATTTTACCCACTAAATCATTGTAAAAACCTAAAGAATCTACTAATCCATATTGTAATGCTTCATTAGGCATTAAATACCCCTTTGTATTAGCTATTTCATCCAATATATTATTATTCAATTTTCTATTTTTAATAATAAGTCCTTTAATACCTTGCCACAATCCATTACTTAATTGTGTAAGTTGATATTTATTATCAGCCGACATACTATCTAAAATAAAAGGTTCTACAGCACTTTTAAATTTTCCAGCTCTAATAGGCTCAACTTCTAACCCCAATGATTTTATTAAATTACTAAAGTACAATAATTGAAAGCCTAAACCTTTCATTTCTAAATAACCTGTTGGATGTAAAATAATTTTAGAAGCACCGCTACCCGCCAAATAAGCATGAATGTTATAATTTTCACTGTAAACCGTAACAGTTTTCTTTTGCGCTAATGATTTTATTGCGTAGGATAAACTTTGATAATTAGCTAAATTACTTTTTATGTTTTTAAAATTTATAATAACATCTTTAACATTATCATTCGTTTCGGCATGTTTCAAAGCAGAAGTTACTTGTTGTAAAGTAAAACATTTCTTGTTTTCAATTAATGCATCCACACCTTTACATTGATCGCTGTCTGCTAAATCAGTAATATCAATAATTAAGGTGAAGTTATCAGGTAAATCATTTTGTTTAGGACTGAAAATTATTAAAGCTAATATTATTATTAACAAAGTTGTAAATAAAAATATGGCAGTTTTAGCAACTTGTTTTATAAAAAACGAAAAAACTCTTTTAAAAAATGAAATCATATACTTTTTTTTACAAAAATATGAAACAAACAATTTCCTTTATATAATTTTACACAAACGGTATAAAAATCAATCCAAATGGATAATGTGTTAGTTGGTTTAGGTAGTAACTTAGGAAACAAATTAAATAACATCAAAAATACTATTCATCTAATAAATAAATTTCCTAATACTAAAGTGGAATTACAATCTCAAATTATAGAATCAAAATCAATTGGCTTTGATAGTTATAATTTTTTTAATTGTGTAATTTTAGTTCAAACTACACTCAATCCATTCGAATTTCAGCAATATACAAAACAAATCGAATTTTATAATGGTAAACAATTTAGAGAAAGAACTGAAGAATATAAAGACAGAATTATTGATATTGATTTGTTAATTTGGGAAAAAACAATTATAAACACAAGGTTTTTACAATTACCCCATCCAGAATTATTTAAAAGAAAATTTGTATTACATTCTATAAATGAATTAACAAAACATAATGAATTTATAAAAAATTATGCAAATTGGGATTTTTTTTATAATCTTTGCGACGGAAACGAATTTTTTGTAGCTATAAGCTAAATAATTAATATTTAATCAATTATTTTTTGGTTATTTGGATTTTGGTTATTTACTTTGCACAAAAATTAATTTTAAAAATTAATAAAAACATGAAAATTAAATCTACATTATTAAATTGTGGTTTAGCACTAGCGCTAACATCAGGTTCTGTTTTTGCACAAGAAGAAGCAGCTAAAGAAGAAAAACAAAGTGTACTAGAAAAGTATCCTTGGATCCAGAATTTTTATTTTAGCGGTTCATTGGGTTCTAACTTAGCAGTAACTGATATCAAACAATATAATACATGGCCAACTTACAGATACTCTAGCGAATGGTCAATGGGTTTTAGTGGTAACTGGGGTTATTCATTATCAAAAACATTTGCAATTGAAGGTGGTGGATTTTTAGGTAGAGGTAGAGGTACTGATAGAGCTCAAGGTTTACACTTTAGAAGTGATATTAGAGATATCTTTATCGGTACAAATGTAGATTTAGCTAACTTATTATTCCCAAGAAACACCAATACAAATAAAAGATATACTATATATGCAAAAGCAGGTTTAGGAATGGCGTTTTTTAGAGGTGCTGCTTACCAACTTGCAGAAGAAAACCAGTATGATGCTCCTGTAGTAAGAGTTGTTGGTTACGAAGATTTAACTTTAGAAAATAGCAGATTTACAAGATCTGGTATGTTATATACTGGTGGTGGTATAGCTTATAAAATAAATGATAAGTTAGACATATATGCTGAATCAACTTTTAGATTTTTAAACTCTGATAATTTAGAAGGTGTTAAAACAGGAAGTGACTATGATAGATATACTTATAGTGCATTAGGTTTAACTTATAAATTAGGTAATTTAAAATGGATTAGACCAGAGGAAGAATTTATCGATAAATTATCTATACTAGATAGTATTATGGATGGATTTAAAGATACGGATGCTGATGGTGTTATTGATTTAGTTGATAAAGAAGCTAACACGGCTAAAGGTGCAAAAGTTTATGGTGATGGTTCTACATTTGACACTGATGCAGATGGTGTTCCTGATCATTTAGATCAACAATTATTATCACCTTGTAAAGAAGTAAATGAATATGGAGTTTCTTTAGATTCTGATAATGATGGCGTTGCAGATTGTTTAGACTTAGAACCAAATACTGAAAAAGGTGCTCAGGTTGATGCAAAAGGTAGAAAAATTGATGTTAAATCAGAAAATACTGTTACTAACACTAAATCTTTTGGATTTGACCCAATCTTCTTTGCTTCAAATTCATCAAGTTTAGACGCTGATGCTAGAAAAAGTTTATTCTTAGTTGCAAAATACTTAAAAGAAAATCCAAGCGCTAAATTAGAAATCGTTGGACATACTGATGCAACTGGTTCTAATATAATTAATGATAAACTTGGAAACTCTAGAGCTAAAGCAATTTCTAATCAATTAGTTAATGTTTATGGAATTGATGCTTCTAGATTAACAACTGTATCTAAAGGTGATAAAGAACAATTAGCTAAAGGAAAAAGAGCTAAAGAAAATAGAAGAGTTGATATCAACATCAAATAATTCTAATAAATCATAAATTACAAAAAAGGCTACCATCTGGTAGCCTTTTTTGTTATATTCAATTTTTTCTATCAAACAAAAAACATAAGTTTGTAATACTTTTATAATTTTAAAATAAAAATGGCTTTTAAAGAAATATTTGATCAATACAATTGGGATGAAGTTAAGCAGAGTATTTACAGTAAAACAACTCAAGATGTAATTACTGCTCTACAAAAATCCAATCTTGATATAGAAGATTTTAAAGCTTTAATTTCTCCCGCTGCAGAACCATTGTTAGAAAACATGGCTCAAAAAAGCAGAGAATTAACCTTAAAAAGATTTGGTAATACAATACAGCTTTTTGCTCCAATGTATCTCTCAAACGAATGTCAGAATATTTGTACCTATTGTGGATTTAGCTACGACAATCCATTAAAACGAAGAACATTAACAAGTAATGAAATAATAAAAGAAGTTGAAGCTATAAAAAAATTAGGATTCAAACATATTTTATTAGTAACCGGAGAAGCTAATCAAACAGTAGGAATGGAATATTTTAAACGCATGATTAAATTAATTCGTCCGCATTTTGATAATATTAGTATGGAAGTTCAACCCTTAGAACAAGATGAATACGAAAGTTTAATCGATTTAGGACTACACTCTGTATTGGTTTATCAGGAAACTTATCATAAAGAAGATTATAAAATTCATCATCCGAAAGGTAAAAAATCGAATTTTTACTACAGATTAGATACACCTGACAGATTGGGTCAAGCTGGAATTCATAAAATTGGATTAGGCGCTTTAATTGGATTAGAAGATTGGCGAGTAGATAGTTTTTTTACTGCACTTCATTTACAATACTTAGAAAAAAAATATTGGAAAACTAAATATAGTATCTCTTTCCCGAGATTACGTCCTTTTTCGGGAGGATTAGAGCCAAAAGTTGAAATGACAGATAAACAATTGGTTCAATTAATTACTGCATACCGAATATTTAACAATGAAGTTGAACTATCTTTATCTACTAGAGAATCTGAAAATTTTAGAAACAATGTGATAAAATTAGGAATAACTACAATGAGTGCTGGTTCTAAAACTAACCCAGGTGGATATGCTGTTGATGAACAATCGTTAGAACAATTTGAAATTTCCGACGAAAGAAGTCCGGAGGAAATCGCAAAATTACTTAAAAATTTAGGTTACGAACCGGTTTGGAAAGATTGGGATATAGCTTTAGAAAATCATGTTGCTTAAAGGAGAAGAAGAATATTACAATCGACATATTAAACTAAGTGATTTTGGCTTAGTGAAACAAAATGTTTTAAAAAACAGTTCGGTTTTGGTTGTAGGAGCTGGTGGACTAGGTTGCCCAGTTTTACAAAATTTAGCTGGAATGGGTGTAGGAAAGATTGGAATTGTAGATTTTGACACAATTCAAGTACACAACTTACACCGACAGCATTTATACACTTTTGCAGATTTAGGACGGAAGAAAGTAAATGTTGCTACACAAAAGATAAAACAACTAAATCCATATATTGTAGTATATAAATTTGATACAGAGTTATCAGTAGAAAATGCATTAGATATAATTTCAAAATTTGATTATGTAGTGGATTGTTCGGATAATTTTGCAACAAGATATTTGGTAAACGATTTTTGCATCTATCTAAATAAACCTTTTGTGCATGGATCGATATCTAATTATACAGGACAAATAACTGTTTTAAATTACAAAAACGGTCCAAGTTACAGATGTTTATATCCAGAAGCACCAAATCCTGAAGATAGTATAGATTGTAACAATAATGGAGTAATTGCTTTATTACCATCAATAGTAGGTAATTTAATGGCTGCACAAACTTGTAAAGTTATTTTAAATGAAATAGATGTATTAAGTGGAAAACTATTAATTTTTGACTTTATAAAATTTAGCTTCAACACAATTAAGTTTTCTAAAATCGAGCAAAATTTTAATTTAAAACCACTAGATAGTTACGAATTTATGTGTGTAAATAACACAAAAATAAGTTCCGCCGAATTAAAAAAACACCTTGAAAATCCAGAATACGATGTTATAGATGTTAGAGACGAAATAGAATTTAGCCATTACAATATTGGCGGAAAGAATATTCCTCTAAACAATTTCGTGAATAAAATACAAGAAATTAGCTTTAAACCAAATGTTATCTTAATTTGTAATTCAGGAAACCGAAGTATAATTGCGCAAAAAAAAATAAACGAACTTCATAAAATAAATACTTCTATAATAGCTTTAAACGAATTATAACGGATAATCCTAAAATTCAATTTTGCATAAAATGCAACAAACTATAGTCTAAAAACACACTTTTTTGCACAAAATGCAAAAAAGTCAGAAAATTGAGTTCAAAAATTTAAAAAATTTGCAAATTATGCAAATAATTTTTTGGCGTTTTGCAAAATGTGCCACAGAAAATGGAAATTCTACCAGTAGTTTTGTATCACAAATTTTAAAAAAAACTATTATGGAAAGCTTCAATTTAAATCAAACTAAAAGAAAATTAACAATTTCAATGCTAAGCAACATTAAAAACTTAAACGAAAATAGTAGCTTAAATTTACCTAAAAGTTTAATTCAAAAAACATATAACTTAAACCAGATAATATTAGATAAAATTGAATTTATAGATCGACAGATTAATAAAGGATATATAAATAATGAATTAGAATATTCAGAAAGTGATTTCGAAATAACATCTACTATACATTATATTCATCAAAAAATTAATTCTTATCCTAAAACAGCATTTAGTGATGATGTAAACTATAAAGACATTGAAAATCAATTAAAAAAAGCTTATATATTAATTCATGAATTTCCAGAAGATTTTGGTTTAAATTACAGATCAACTATTGAAAATATTTGCTCAGTTCATATAGATAGATATCAAATGTTACATATAATAAGTTTAATTAACTTGGATTTAACGCATCATAACAAAAAAACATTACAATTAGAGGAAGTATATATCTAATTTAAATTAAAAAAAACAGGAGCATTTTGCTCCTGTTTTTTTAAAAATAAAAGTAAATAAAGGGTTGATTAGGAATAGAAGAAAATTGAAATAAAATAAATACAATTACAGCTGTAATTATAGTTAAAGTCCACCAAGAAGATTTAAATAGGATTTTTAAAATAAAATCATGGATATAATCGAATAAAAACTGACCTATAAAAACTGTGCCTATCCAAAAAATAACCCAGTTGTAATTAAATAAAAATGCCGTTAAAAATTGTGCTGAAGGAATAAAGTGATTTTTAATTTGATACAACAACTGTATACCATCATTAAAGGTATTTGCTCTAAAAAAAATCCAAGCAAAACTAACTAAATGAAAAGTAAAAATAATAGATACAAATTTAACTACTGAATAGTTTTTAAATTTCCAATTATTACTCCATTTTTGAATGATTTTATCTACAATTAATGCAAAACCATGAAATCCACCCCAAAATATAAATTTTAACGATGCGCCATGCCATAAACCCCCAATAAGCATCGTAAATAAAAGATTGAAAAACTGTTTGATTTTGCCATTTCGATTTCCTCCCAAAGGAATATAAACATAATCTTTTAACCATCTAGATAAAGATTGATGCCAAGTATTCCAAAACTGCGTAATAGATTTTGCTGTATAAGGATTATTAAAATTAGACGGCAATTGATAACCTAAAAGTAAAGCCAAAGCAATTGCTATATCCGAATACGCACTAAAATCGCAATAAATTTGAATAGCATAAGCATAAATTGCCAAGAGATTTTCAATGCCAGTATAGTTTAAAGGTTGAGCAAAAACTGCATCTACAATATTATGGGCTAAGTAATCGCTTATGATTATCTTTTTTATCAGTCCGCTATATATTAAAAAAAAAGCTTTTGCTAGTTGATGTTTATCCAAACTAAATTTTTGATTTATTTGCGGAATAAATTCTTGGGCACGAATTATAGGACCAGCAACCAATTGTGGAAAAAAAGTAACATAAAATCCAAAATCAACTATATTATTAGTAGGTTTAATTTTGTTATTGTAAATATCAATTGCATAGCTCATTGTTTGAAAAGTAAAAAAAGATATTCCTGCAGGTAAAATTATTTCTGAAATATCTAAATTAGACGAAAACAGTTCGTTTATAGTCCATGAAAATATATTTACAGCTTTAAAATTAGTGTTTAAAACAAAATTTAATTGTTCTATAATAAAATAACTATATTTAAAAAAGCCTAATAAAAAAAGATTAATGATTATAGATAATCCAAGATAAACTTTTTTAATCAATTTAGAATTTGCCAAATATATTCTTTTTCCTAAAAAATAATCAATAAAAGTAGAAAAAATTAAAATCCCAATATACCACTCACTACTTTTGTAGTAAAAAAACAAACTAAAAATCCACAGATAAGCAATTTTTAGTTTGTTTTTATCAAAAAAAACAGCAAAAATCGCATAAACAAACCCAAAAACCATCCAAAACTCCCAAGAAGTAAAAGTCCACGGTTTACCATTTTGAAAAAGAAAAATACTTTTTAATTTTTGTTGCCATAAAAATCCATTATTTATTTCAATAGATTTTTTTTTTAATGGCATTACATATTCATTATATTGATTTATTAGCGCTTGAGCTAATAATTCGCCTTGTAAAACATAACCTTTAGGTTTAAAATGAATTTTATCATTCGCAACTAAATTAGCATCTACCCATATTTGAATACTATTTGCGCCACCCATAACACTAAACAAATCCCAAACTGCACAATTGTGTTTTTTAGCAAGTGAAAGAATAATTTTACGTGCTATTAATAGGTCTGGAACAGGATATTTTCTATTTATTTTAAAATCTGGAGGAACAGTTAAAATAATTGAAGCTAGTTTATTGGCATGTTTTAGTTTAAACAATAAGGAATCGTATTGATTATAAAACAGTAAACTATCCAATTTAGCTTTTACTAAATCATTAGTTCCTAAAGAAACAATAATTAAATCGGGCTGTAAAAATTTAAGTTCTTTATTAAGTAAAGGAGCGGATAAAAAATCGCTTAATTTAGCCCCGTTTAAACCAATTTCGCTAAAGGTAATGCCATTTAAATTATTGCCTAAGTATAAGCCATTTATTTGCGCATTTTGATTTTTATCGCTGGTATTTTTTGGCTCTAAAATTAAGTGTAAAGTATCACTAAGTATATCTAATTTAATCCAATGATAAGGCAAGGATAAATGCCAATTTTTATCAAGATTTCCCTTTATCCAACAATTAAAAAAAGCTGTATCCCAATGACCGAAAACACAAACAGAGTCAAAATCAAGCTCATAACCATTTTGATTTTTAAAGTACAATTTTAGTTTTGCTGTATCTTGTGATTGAACAGCTATTGCATTAATACCCAGGTTAGCATTAGGAGTTTTTACTTTTTTCCATTCGCCTTCAAATTTTTGAACAACATTTAATGGGCCAGTATTTTGAGTAATAGCGAAAGGAAAAACAAATCCCCTTTCCTTAACGCCACAGCCTAAAATTTCATGAAATTCCTTCCGTAATCCATTTGTGAAAAATCCTGCCTGAACATGAGAATCCCCTATGTGAACAACACGAATTTTACCATTTTTACCAACATCTAAATTTTTAAATTTTAAATTAAAATTTAAAAGAGTAGAGCTATCCTGTACAGTTAAATTATTCCATTTGTACTGAACAAATGTTTGGTTTTGTTTTGGATAATATAAATGTTGAGCATTTATTTTACCTACGATTGTAAAAATAAACCCAATAACAATTATATGATTAAAAAAATACTTCAAAATACTTTACTCTTCTTATTTATTTTCGCTTTCTTTTTTTGCCAATCTCGCTGTAATTTCAGCTAATCTTTGCAGCTTAAACTCTCTTCTACTTTGAATAGAAGTTTGTGTAAAATATTTATGACTGCTTAAAAATTTCACTTGGATAGGGTCCCAATCGTCTGGTGATTTTAAAAAGCCAAATTCCAACAATTCTTTACTTAAGGTAGAGCTAATTTTTTCAAATTCTTCTTTAGATCTTCCTAAATAATCCAAATCCGCATCGCATAAAATTTGTTCCAAATGAGTTTGTGGATTTTGAGGAATTTTAGTAGCCATAATCATATTTTCAACAATTTTCACCTGCTCAGGATTAAATCCATATTTTGGTAAAATTTCGGTAGCCATTTTTGCTCCTAACTCCTCATTATTTTGATATTGATACATAAAACCAGCATCGTGTAATAAAGCCCCTAATTTAACCAACATCAACTCTTCTGGCTGTATACCTTCTGCTTTTCCAATTCTTTCCACAGCCTCAATTACATCTTTAGTATGATGCATTCCATGATAATACAAATTATCAGGCAATTCTGCTTTTAATTTTTGCATGATAAATTTAGAAGCTCTGTTAAAACTAATTTCACTATGCGAATTAAATTTCAATACCTCATAAAAACGTTCGTTAGGTTCAATACCTTTTCCATCAACACTAAATATTGGCTTTATTCTATGTACATAATACATATCAATAGCTCCCTTATTTTTAACAGGCAATTTACCTCGATATTCACAGTCAAAATAAGGTTTTATTTCATGATAAGTAGCTCCCGAGATATTTACTTTTCCAGGATCGGAAGTGGTTTCCATTCGTGCTGCAATATTAACCGTATCGCCCCAAACATCATATAAAAACTTCTTTTTACCAACCACACCTGCAATTAATTCGCCCGTATGAATACCAACACGTAAATTCCATTGTGGTTTTCCAGTTCCTTCACGAGATTTTCGTTTGGTTTCCATATAGCGCTGAAAAGCCAATGCAGCTAAAACACAATCCACTGGATTGGTAGTATTACGAATAGGAATACCACCTACACACATGTATGCATCTCCAGATGTTTTAATTTTTTCGATATTATATACCCCTACAATATCATCAAAATGAGCAAACGAATCATCTAATTCGGCAATTAATTCGCTAGGACGTAAATTTTCGGCTATACGAGTAAAGTTTTTAAAATCGGCAAACATTACCGTAGCTTTTCTATAAGATTTTGGTGCAGCTTTACCTGTATTTAATAACTCTATAGCTGTTTCGCGAGGCAAAATATTTAATAACAGTTTTTCCTCTTTTAATTTTTCCTCCTCAATTAAAGCTTTTTGTTTTTCGAGCTCGGCTTTTTGTTGCACAACTTCTTGAGTTCGTTGCCTAACCATACGTTCCAACTTTAACTTTTGCTTTTTAACCAATGCAATTCGGCTAAAATAAAAGCTACCCAATAAAGCAATTACAATAGCAATTAAAATACCTATAAACCACCAGGTTTGCCAAAATGGAGGCTGAATAATAATAATGAAACTTTTGATATACGGCGACCAAACTCCATCGGAATTTGCTGCTCTTATTTTAAAAATATATTCCCCTGGATTCATATTAGCAAAATAAAATTCGCGTTTATTTTGCACTGTAACCCATTCGTCGTTTAATCCAATAAAATTATAAGCCACTAAATTTTCCTGAGGTTCGCCATAATGTAAAGCGTCAATTTTAAAAGTTATAGAACTTTTATTGTAAGGTAATTTAATATAGGATTGATTATTTTTATCCAATTTAATTTTATTGCTTAACAATAAGTTTTCATTTTCGGAATAAATCCCTTGTAAATAAATAATTGGTGGTTTATCGTTTGTAAAACGTTTACTTGGATCCACTACATTGTACCCATCTGTGCCCCCAAAATAAAGTTTTCCATTTAAGCCTAAATAATACGAACCTAAATTAAACTCCATCCCTTGTAAACCATCTTTTATTGTAAAATTGGTAAAATTTTGTTCTTTAATTTTAAATCGAGATATTCCACTATTTGTACTCATCCACAACTCATCATTATTAAAAGGTAAAATACTAAAAATAGTATTGTTAGATAATCCATCTTTTTTACTATAATGTTTAATCGAATTATTTTTGATATCATAATTAACCAAACCACCGCCCCACAAACCAATCCATAAATTTTTATTTTGAACATTTAAGGATAATGCAGGTACTTGGTTAAGCTCTTTAATTTCGATAGTTTTAATTTCGTATTTACTATTTTTAAATTTTAATTGGTGAATTTTACTAGGGCCAGATGTACACCAAGTAGATCCATCTGCAGCAAAATCTATAGCTCGAACCCTATGCATTTTAAAAGAATATATTTGATTATCGGAATGGTAAACAAATAACTTTTGACTTGTACCTATCCAAATTTTATTATCTTGAACCAACACTTTATAAATTTCAATATTTTTTAAACTATCATTTAAAAATTTATATTGATTAGGCGTGTAATTTATTTGTAATAAACTGTCTAATTTTAAAGAACTAACGCTATTTTTACCAAATAATAACAAATGGTTTTTTTGGTGTTGAACCATGGAAATAATAGGCAAATTGGTTATTACAGATGAAAAGGTATTTTTTAATTTATTATACACCAATAAACCATCTGTATAACCAGTAATTAAGTATTGATTGTTTTCGAAAAAAGATAAACAATTGTTATTTAAGTTTGGATCTTGTAAAATTTCGGAGCGCTTAAACCATAAAAATTGTTGTTTAGTAGGGTCAACTTTATCCAATCCTTTTTTTCCTGCAATCCAAATAATTCCAAAACTATCTTCAAACAAAAACAAAACCTCGTTGGATGTTATACCATTTGGATTATACTTACTTTGTTTAATCCAATTAACATCTTTAATTTGAGTGTTTTTTTCATTAGTACCTAATATCAAAACACCTTTATTGGTTGCAACCCAAAATAATCCGTTAATTGTTTCAATATAATTAACTACAATATCTGGCGAAATAAAATAAAAAAAGTTAGGGTCGTTAGATTTTGGTCCGTAAAAAATGAATTTACCTTCATGATAAGTAACAAAAAATCCATTTTTTAATTCCTTACTGTAACTAACTTTGTTGTGATTACCTTTTACCGGAATAAACTCTTTATTGCTGAAATGATATAATTTATTTTGAAAATTATATGTTATTTTACCGTTTTTAGTATTTAACTGAATAGCTGATTCATTTTTGATACTACTCCATTGATACCTTAAAGTATCTTGTAAAGTATCTTTTAAATAAATATTGTACGTACCTCTTGTGGTAGAAATAACTATTTCCTTTTTTTTGTTTAAAACTGCATTTTCAATTGTTCCTAAACCTTTTATAGCAACATAAACGTTTTTAAATTCATTTTTTTCAATATCATAAAAACTAACCCCAATAGTAGTTGTAATCATTAAAACATTAGGACTATAATTGCAAATGTGTAAAATGTTGTTTCCAATTAATGAATTGTTCATATAAGGATCGTAGTACATTTTTTCAAACTCGTATCCATTAAATTTAGCTAATCCATCATTTGTTCCAATCCATAAATAACCTTTATTATCTTGATGAATTGCTGTAACTACGTTTTGTGGCAAACCATCCTCATTTCCATAATGATTAAATCTTAATAAATTATAGTTAATTCCAGATTGTGCAAAACGGAATATAAAAATTAGAACAACAAAAGTGATTTTTTTTATCATGTAGTAGCTTTTTATACTAATTAAGGCTTAAACGTGATTTTTAATAAGGAGTAAAAATTTAAATAGTCGGTAGCTAAATTGTCCCAATCTACTGTTTCATTTTTTAAAATAATTTCTTCATCATTTTTCCATGTTAACGATACCGGACCCCATTTTTTTGGTTCGTAAGAAGCTATAAGTTCTAAATGATCCTCATTAATTCTAAATAATTGAATCCCATTAAAACTAAATCCTGCATTAATATCCGAACTAACAGTAGCGATATATTTTTTATTTGGCGATGGATAAGGCCTTCCGTATAAATTAAAAATTTTTCCAGAATTTTGATTTATCAATTTATAACCATTGCCTTCGTCCCATTGTACCCTAACAGAATAATATGGAATTTGATTAAATACGTACTCTAAAGTATGATCGAATTCTTCAATATCAGGATTAGCAATTAATGTTTTCCATTTTCCATTATTTAATAATAAATGTAATCCTAAGGAATCTTTATAAACCTGATTTGGATAATCCGAAATTTTTAATTCCTCAATAGCCAAAGCTTCTTCGTATGGATTACCAAAAGTGGTGAAAAAAGAATCAATAATGTTTTTTGGTAAGTAATATTCCTCAAAATCTTCAGGTTCGGTTAATTTTATATCAAAAATTAAATCTGTATCAAATTCAATTAAAGTATCAAATTGAGATAATTTTATCAAATATTCCTCCGAAACCCTTTTTTTTGATTTACTTTTTTTTGTATTTAATTTTTCGGATTTTGTGTCTAAACTATTTTCATCATCTAATTGTGTATAGCTTTCTAATCCACTAGTGGAACAGGAAATAAAAAATATTCCAAAAAAAATAGCTAAATATCTGTTTATCATTAAACTACACCAAAAAATAAAATCAGGTCAAAATTACAGTAAATACTTAATTTAAATACATAGTTTTTTTAATATTTTCAGATAGTACATGTTTAAAACCTTAACAAAACAAAAAGGAGCGAATAAATCCGCTCCTTCTTTTCTACTAAATATAACTAAAAACTAAATAATACAAATTATTGTTTGATGATTTTAATAGTTTTAACAGCATTACCATTAGTTACTTTTACAATGTAAATTCCTGTTGTAACATCTGTAAAATCAGTAGTTGTAACATTGTTATAAGTTATAAAACTTTTAAGCAATCTTCCATCTAAACTAAAAATCTCAACACTTGCATTTTCCACATCTGTTTGGATAAATAATTTATCAAAAACAGGATTTGGATATGCTAAAAGCTCAAAGCTATTGTTTAACAAGTTAACATTTAAAGGTTGTTCGTTAAAAAACAACTTGTTAATACTATTAATTGCTGTACTTTGTGTGCCGTTTTGTGTAATGATATTTACACTACCATTGCTAAAAGTAATTTTCGAAATATTTTGTATTGCATTACTACTTTTATTAAAGGTAGTTGCTTCCTCTGTAATTAAAAATTGTGCTTGAGTTATTCCGCAAAATAAAAAAGCAATTATTAGGGCTATATTTTTGGTTTTCATACATTACTATTTTTTAATAATTAAACCACCATCACCATTATCACCTTTTACACCATTTGGATTAAATCCATTACTTACACATTTAATGTTTAAACCGTTTCTTTTTGATGTTCCACTGCCACTAACTTGCAATGATCCTTCATAAATATAAGCATGTTTTCCATGTGTGGAACTAGCTTCCTCTTGTGTCCAATATCCTGCATAAGTTCCATTTAACATTAATAAAGATGAATAATAACCTGCTGCCGAGAAATTTAAGTTCATTTGGTTAGTAAAATTCACTAGTGATTCTGTTTCATTAAAAGTATAATTATTTAAATTGTTAAAATCTTGCGTGTAAGGAACATTCCAACCTATAGGACAAACATTTTGTAAATTAGCCGCATAAAAATTATAAAATGTTTCGTTTCCTGATAATGCATAAGAAGCATTGGTAACATTTTCTAAATTTGTAACATTATTAATATCAGTACCATCATTTAATTTTGTTGTTTTTAAGTTTTGCACAAACCAATCAACTCCGTTTATTGTAACATAATCATATTCATTTCCATCTACATCTGATACTTTCCCTCCAACAACTGTTGTATAAACATGTTTAAACGTCATACTGTCAATGGAGTTTACAGCTCTTTTAAAAATAATCTGACCATTATGATATACATACAGAGTATCCTGGCGTAAAGGAAGTTCACCAATTAATTTTTTGGCATTAGCAAATCCTAAAACAAAAAAGGTTAAACAAAAAAGTAATAAATTTTTCATAAGTTTATATTTTAAAAATTAGTGCGTCAAAATTATATATTTTAGCCACTCAACAATATCTCATTTATTAAACTGTAGATTTGATTTATTAAACTGTGAAATGTAATGATTAAAGCACTTATTGTTGAAGACGAAAGTAAAGCGCAACGAATATTACAAATGTTGATTAACGAACATTTTCCAGAAATTAAAATTGTTGCTATTTGTGATAATGTAAAGGATGGAATTGAGGCTGCCGAGAATTTTTTGCCAGATTTAGTTTTTTTAGATGTCGAAATGCCTATTCAATCTGGATTTAAATTTATCGAACATTTTAATGAAATTAACTTCGAAATTATTTTTACAACTGCATACAGCAATTACGCTATTAAAGCTTTCGAATTTTGTGCTATCGGATATATTTTAAAACCGATTCAAATTACTATTTTTAAAAAAACTGTTGAAAATGCTTTGAGGTTAATTGGTGGAAAAAATAATAAAGAACGCTTTGCAGCAGCACAACAAAATATACAAAATAATAAAATAGATAAAATTGTGTTACCCAATATTAGTGGTTATGATTATGTAGAAACTAAAAATATTATTTTATTAAGAGCTGATGGTCCTTATTCGCATCTATTTTTTACCAATGGCACTAAAAAAACTACAAGTAAAACTTTAAAGGATTTTGAAGAAATACTAGATGATAATTTTTTTAGACCACACCGTTCCTATTTAATCAATTTAAAACATGTGAAAAAATACATAAAATCTGGAAAAGGCGCAATTGTTATGGAAAATAATTTGGAAGCAGAAATTGCAAGGGATAAAAAGGAAATTTTTGATTTATTATTGCAAAAAAAATAATGTTATGCGCCTTTTTTTAGTGTTGATATTTAGTTTGAATCTATTACAAGCCAATAATTTACCTGTTTCAAAATCGAAGGTTTTAAATGGTGATAACTTATGGTATTATGTGGATTCCAGTAGCGTTTTTGATAAACCCCAAAAAAATCCTATTCATATTTTAAAAAATGCAAACTTTATAAAAGCGCCTAAACATTTAAGCTTAGGTTATTTAACAAAAGATATTTGGTTAAAAACTACAATTATTAACCCTACTAATGATACTTTACACAATTATATTTTAGAGCTTGAAAACGGCTTGTTAGAAGATGTTAGATTGTTTCAATTCCAAAATACAAAGCTTATACAAACACATTATTCGGGAACATTTTTAGCCTTAAACCAGCGTTCATTTTCGCATCATTTGCCTTCTTTTAAATTTAATTTACCTCCTGGTGAATCTGTTTTATTAATTTATATTGGAGGCATAAATGCTAAGTTAATTGATGTAGAATTGTTTAATCAATCCTTTTTTAACAATCAAATTCGCACCAAAGATTTGTTTTTTGGTTTGTATCTAGGCGTGTTAATTGCCTTGTTGTTGTATAATTTATTTTTATACTTTTCTATTAAGGAATCTACTTACTTACATTACATTTTATACATCTTTAATTTTTTGATTTTAAACTTAGTTTTGGATGGTTATATCAATTTAATTTTCCCCAACACACCCTTATTTAACACAGTTATCGCTGTAAGTTCATCTGGTTTTGCTATCGGATTTTCGTTGTTATTTACCATGCGTTTTTTAAATGTAAAATCGCATTTTCCTAAATTATACAAATGGATGAAAATTTTATGCTGGGGTGCTTTAGGTGGTGTTTTACTCGGAATATCAAATTTTTGGTTTAAAGATATTCCACCTTATATAACTTTATTAATCATTTTAGCAGGATTAAGTATTTACGTTATTGCTGTTTTAAGTTATATCAAAAAGGTGCGTTCCAGTGGATATTTTTTAGTAGCGTGGAGCTTTTTTTTACTAGGTACATTTATAATTTCCTTAGTTAACTTTAATGCTATTCCTTCTAACTTTTTCACAAATAATGCTTTACGCATAACTTCTGTAATGGAAGTAGTTTTACTTTCGTTTGCCTTAGCCGATAAAATTAAATGGGAACGAAAGGATAAATTATTGGCTTTACAAAAATTAAAAGATGAGGAAATGAATAGTAAAATTTTAGAAAGTGAAAAAATTTCATCAGAACTTAAAGCCTTAAAATCTCAAATGAATCCGCATTTTATTTTTAATGCTTTAAACTCGATTCAAGAAATGTTTTTATTGGGAGATAAAGAATTAGCTAATGAACATTTGGGGAAATTTTCGGTATTAACCCGACAAATTTTAGAGCTTTCGGATAAAAAATTCATTGCTTTATCGGATGAAATTGATATGTTAGATAAATATTTAAGTATCGAAAAAATTCGATTCGAAGAAAATTTCGATTTTACAATAAATGTATCGGATAATTTAGATGTACATAACATAAATATTCCTCCCATGTTGTTGCAACCTTTTGTAGAAAATGCCATTAAACACGGTGTTTTCCACAGTAAAAAACATAAATTTATTGAAATAACTTTTAATTCAACACCACATTTTGTGGAATGTATAATCATTGATAATGGAGTAGGACGCTCATTTTCTAATAATTTAAATAAACAAAACAAATCTAAACCATCATCATTTTCATCATTATCTATTCAAAAACGTATCGATTTAATCAATAAATATAATTCGGATAAAATATCTGTTGAAATATCCGATGCATTTCCAAATCAAACCAATTGTGGAACAAAAGTTAAAATACTTTTTCCAAATAACTTTTAACTTATTAATTTCAACTTTTAAAATTAAATATATCATGAATCTAAATATTTTTGGTGAAGAATTAGTTACTTGCAGCACTCAACCTTTAACTGGATTTTTTAGGGATGGTTGTTGTAAAACAGATGAAGAAGATTTTGGAACACATACAGTTTGTGCTGTTGTTACACAAGAATTTTTAGAGTTCTCTAAATCAAGAGGTAACGATTTAATTACGCCCCGCCCTGAGTATCTTTTTCCAGGATTAAAACCAGGTGATAAATGGTGCTTATGCGCCTCTCGTTGGCTGGAGGCTTACCATAACAATTGCGCACCTTTTGTGTTTTTAGAAGCTACAAACGAAAAATCATTAGAAATAATTGGGATGGATATCCTAATACAGTTTGCTAAAAAATAGATGAATTAACTAATTTGTATTCACCCCAACTTGCCGGCAATAAATCCAGTAGTCCAAGCAGCTTGGAAGTTGAAGCCTCCTGTAATGCCATCGATATCTAAAATTTCGCCAGCAAAATATAATTTTGGAAATACTTTACTTTGCATGGTTTCGGGATTTATACAAGATAAATCTACACCACCACAGGTTACAAATTCTTCTTTAAAGGTAGTTTTACCGCTAACCTCATAGGTATCGTTTAATAAAAAATTTACCAGTTTATTTAAACCCTTTTTTCCTTGTTCGGCATAAATAACTTCTGGGTTAATTTCGGATTTTTCTAACAAATACATCCATAATCTGTTGGGTAAATCGAAAGGGTTGATATTGCTTATTTTTTTCTTAGCATTTAGATTTTTACATTGTTCCAATTGCTCCCTAACTAAGTTTTCGTTGGGAATATTAATCCAATTGATAGCTGCTACAAAATTATAATTTTTATCTGCCAATTCTCTGGCTCCCCATGAAGATAATTTCAAAATTGCTGGCCCGCTTAATCCCCAATGTGTAACCAACACTGCTCCAGTTTGTTGCAAATTTGTACCTTGTATTTTTACCAAAGCTTTTGGCGCAACAACGCCCATTAAATTTACAATGTTGTTGTTGGGGATATTAAAAGTAAATAAACTGGGTACAGGGTTTTGGATAGTATGACCCATGTTTTTAAGCCACTGCAAACCTTGTATATTTGGGCTTCCACCTGAGGCAATAATCACATAATCGGCAATACTATTTTGTTGATTTACCGTTAACTGCAAACCTTTTGGGTGTTGTTGTATATTTTGAACATTTTGTCCAAGTAAAATATTAATTTTTAATTTTTTACACTCGTTTAACAAACAATCTATTATGGTTTGGGAGGAATTTGTTATAGGAAACATTCGATTATCCTCCTCGGTTTTTAGTTCAACTCCACGAGATTTAAACCAAGAAATGGTATCCGTGGTGGTGAAAATTTTAAAGGACTGTTGTAAAAACTTTTTACCGCGCGGATAAAAATTCACTAAATCTTTATTGTTAAAACAAGCATGTGTTACGTTGCAACGTCCGCCACCAGAGACTTTTACTTTTGCTAATAACTTATTAGATTTTTCGAGAATTTGTACATCCGCATTAGGATAGTGTGTTTTAACAGAAATTGCTGCAAAAAATCCTGCCGCACCACCGCCAATTACTTTTACAATCATAATTTTATCTTTTTTTTGCTATCCATTTTGGAAATATAATGGAACCAATTAGCAAATATGGATAATATGTAAAGAATCGCCAAATTATTGCGGCTATAATTGCCAAATGATGTATGGATGCATCTTTTAATAAACTCACAAACAACAATTCGGCTATACCTGCTCCTCCAGGTGTTGGACTAATTAACATGATTACCCACATAACCAATTGACGGGCTAAAATTATAAAATGATCGTTTACACTCACAAATGCAGCTATAACAAAATTAGCTGTTAAATACCTAGCCAACCAAGAAAAACATGTAACGCCAAAGGTTTTAAGCCAAAAAGTAAAATGCTGGTTTTTAAACTCTTTAGAGGCTGCAATTATATCATTTCCAATTATAATTACATCTGTTCTCCACTTTTTTAAAATACGGTTACTAAATACATAAAATAAAAACTTTTTAAGTTTAACCGGTAAAATAAATATACCTAAGCATATAAATGAAGTTAGTAAAACGATAAAAAAATAACCAATTACAAAAACGGTAAAAATATCCAATTGATTTCCTAAAATGCTAAACTCTAGGTAATCCGGAAAAACTACATTACGCCCTAAAATCATAATCACTAAAGGAACTAAAATAATAAAAAATAGTTCGTCTAAAAGTGCCGTTATCATTACTATAGCTGTACTTTTACCTAAAGGAATTCCTTCTTTTTTTAAAATAAACATAGCTATGCCCGAACCTCCAACTACAGATGGAGTAATTGCCGAGGCCGTTTCCCACAACATTATACAATTAAAACATTGTTTCCATGTAAGGAAATTTTTACTGAGTATTTTTAAACGAGCCATGTAAGCAAAATCGCGCACTATAACGCATACTAAAGCCATAAAAAATCCCCAAAAGGTACTCCATCCCCACTTTATTTGTTGTAGTAATCCCCAAACATTTTGCTGAATAAAATTTCCTTTTTGAGGAGTATAAATAAACTCTGATTTTTCCTGAATTTGGTTATGATTAGTATCCTCCCAAGTATAATTACCTTGTGAATTCTCTACTTGAACAAACAAAACCTCCTGAAAATTTTGATACAACAAATACCCACTAACCGATAATCCAATAAGTAATGGCACCAACAAACGTTTAAACGAAAAAAACTCCATTACTTTTTGAGCATTTGCCATAACCGCAATTTTGTATTAAAAATAAACAAAAAAATTACATAAAAAAAGGGATGAGTTTTTAAAAACACATCCCTTTTATTTAAATTAAATGTAGCCTTATTCCACAATCAACTTGCGAACTTCGCCTTGATTAGTTTTTAAAATATACATTCCTTTAGTAAATCCATTTAAAGAAATTTGTTTTGTTTTACCACTAAACAAAATTTGTCCGCTTAAACTGTATAACCCCACAAAACGCTCTTCGCTTAAATTCACAACATTCTTTGCTGGATTTGGATAAATTGTTAAGCCTTGTGTAGCGTTTAAATTATCAACAAACACATTTCCATCTTTAACTACCTCAAAAACTGTAATTGTTCCGCTTATTTCATTGGAAACTAATATGTAACGGTTACCGTTCGGGCTTTTATCTTCGTTGATATATACCACATACTCTGGCCCTAAATCACCTGTTAAACCAGTTAAACTTCTGTTATTTGCATAATCCACATAATAAGGACTTTGAGGATTTGTAATATTATAAACCATAACACCACCAATGCGCTCTAAACCTACAAATGCATATACTTGTCCGTCGATTGTTGCAATATCTAAAGCTTCTGGCTCTGCTCCTTTTGTAATACTCCTACCTTTAAAAGTTGTATTATCATGTGATGCGTTATACAAAGGACTAAATACAGAGTGTTGAGAAGTAATATAATCAAAATCATCGCCCGAATCATAAACTAATACTTTATCATCTGCATCAAAAATAGAGAACGAACGTGCTCCTACTGCAAATAATTCATCGTAATCTCCATCGTTATCAGGATCAGCATATTCTTTAATATTCGAAATACGGAAACCTCCAATATTATAATTTTGTTTTAAAACAGCTGCATGAGGAAATTTAACAGGATCTAAAACTACACTGTTATTTCCAACAGTTGTTCTTTCATTTAATCCGCCATATTCTTTTTCATCTCCTTCATTTGCTGTAACAATATAATGCTTATTACCAATTGTATAAGTAGCTAAAGCATCTGGCTGATAATAACCTTTTACTGGCCAATTTGCTATTAAAACATTATTTTGTGTTGGACTAGCTGCAGCCATATCCGCACCATTACCTGGTTTGCTGTAATCTTTGGTGCCTAACGCCCAAATATCTACTAAAGTATCATTTTCTAAATCTAACTCTAACATTGCATTATTTTCCTGACAAATAACCCAAGCTTTTTTGCTATCATCGGAGAATGTTATATACTCTGGCTCTAAATCTTTAGATAATGTGCTGTTTTTAAAAGTTTTACGAACTCCAGCTGCAATATATTGAGCCTCATTAGCATTTAAACCTTGTAATGAAATTACTTTTACTTTAGATTGGTTAATGCTTTGAGCACCACCAGATACGTCAATTACCGAAACAGTTCCCTCAGGATCAAAAGTATAATCACTATTAGGTTGCCCTTCATCCGCAGTTAAAACTTTTTTACCATCCGGAGTAAATTTAACCATATCAGGTAATGCTCCCACTGTTACATCGGTAATATAATCACCATTTGAATTAAAAAATACAACTTTGCCTTGTTGAGTTTGATCACTTGCAGGAGCTCCTACAGCAACTAAACCATTGTAAACTGTTACACCTGTAATTCCACCACCATAAGGCGACATATCCACAGATTTAATTGTAGTTGGGAAAGCTGGGGTAGAAAAATCTATGATGTCAAATCTGTTTTGAACCGCACTACTTGCATATAATTTATAAGTTGAAGCATCGTAAGCAATGGCTTCTGTTGTGCTACCGTTTGGACTAGGATCAAAACTTGTAACTAATTTTAACTCAATTTCTTTAGTTGCAACTGGTGCTTTTTTATCATTGTCTTTAACATGTATAGTTGCATATTGAAAACCTTGAATCTCTAAATTTTCGATTACCTCTAATTCAATCACAAAATATTCATCATTTTCAATTAAATTATCATCGATAGCATTTATTGTAATCGATTTAGAATTTTCGTTGTTAAAAATAATTTCTTGAGTTAAAAAATCATGATCTGTTGAAATGGCTGTAGAAAATGGCACGCCTTTTAAAACTAATTTTGCTTTTCCATTTACCACCTTATCTGTATTTAATGTAATTGTTGTATTGCCACCTTCTGTTAATACACGGAAATTTTGCGCAAACGAAACTTTTGCTTTTGCTATAAATGTGAAATTTAAAATTGAAGCCAACTCCATTGCTAATCCGTTTTTAGCTAAAATACCATTTACATTTAACGAAAACTGAGCTCCATCAACAAAATTAGAAGGATAAGTTAAAATTACTGTATCTGCTAAAACTCCATTATTACTAACATTTGCAATAACGTTTGGATTATTTTGAATACCATAGTTTGCAGTATTAGTTGCTGTATTAGCATCTAAATCTTTATTAAAAACAATTCGGATTTGATTAGACGAAATAATTTCGCTTGATAAAACACGAACAGGACCAGCCATATTCCAATTAATCCAATTTTGCGCTGGACCAGCTGGAGCTGTTACCCAATTAGCAGGGTTTAAAACTGCTGCTCTAATTTCCTGAGATGATTTAGCATTTAAATCGAATATTCCATTATAAAAGGCATTTACTACTACACCATTGTTATTTCCTGTTGCTGTAGATAATGAAATTGAACTTGTATCATTTAAAGTAGCTGGACGTAATGAAATACTTCCTCCACATGTAGTATGTGTTGTTCCGTCTGCCAACCAAGCATTTGTACTGATAGCTGTAAGATATGTTGGATTAGAATTGTTTCCTGTATAGAAGAAAATTTGTTCGCCTCCTGAACTTAAACCATAACCTGAGCCTGTTACAGTTCCTGAACTTGTTGATAAAGATGCATTTTCGGTAATAAAACTTACAACTTCTCCAGCTTTTACACCATTTTTTGGAGCAAACCACACAAAACCACCAGCGCACTGTCCGTTGTTCGATGTGTATTTTGCATCTGTAATCGAAATTGCTGTTCCTTCTGCAACATTCTCTAAAAATAAAACTGCCACTCTATCGTAAGCTAAATTACCTGTAGATGTTGAACTGGTTTGAATAGCCACTGGAACAATACTTCCTGCTTTTAAATTTGAAGTTGTTGAAATTGTTCGGAATGAAGAAGCAGTATTTAAAATCAATTTATTTCCTGCTAAATCCTCAATAGTATTTGGAATTAATGAAACAAAGTATTGTTTTCCATTTTGTAAATTTTGAGAAGGAATAATTGCTAAAATAGAATCGGATAAAAACAATGCATTAAACGCCACATCATTTCCGTCCTTATCATTTTCTTTTAAAACAATTGAGTTTGTAAATGAAATACCATTAGTTAATTTAACTCTTTCGTTAAACACAAAAAATACACTATCCGTAACTGCAACATTTAAAGAATTGTTACTAGGAGTAATTAAAGCAAATGGTGGTGTTATATCACCCGAAACTAAAGATGTTGCCTCTAATGTTACATTATCAAATCTATTATTGCCTACAATACCTCCATCTCCTTGTTTAAAAGTAATTTGCACCTTAAAATCTGGATTGTTGTTTACAGCATTAATCGATTTAAAATCTATTGTAAACATTGATGCTGTCGTTAATACGGTTACCGAATCGAAAACAATAAAATCGTTACCATTTACCGTATAACTAATAATTTGCTTTCCCGCACCCGAACCGCTTCTGTAAGCTTCATACTTTAAAATAGGTTCTTTAAATCCATTTGTAGGTAAACTAAAAGTAATTTTACCTTCAATTGGTTCGTTAAATCTATAATGATTACCCGCAACATCTCCGTTACGAGCATTTAAATTACCAATTGTTCCTGATCCCAATAATTCGGCTGGGTTTTGGTTTCCTGTTTTACTTGTGTCCGAAACCATTGAGGCAACAGGAGTTGTTAATGAACTTGTTGGTGTTTTTGCCGCAGTAACAGTGGGCTGATTAAAGTTCCAATAATGAACTAAGGTTTGTGCATTTGTCCCAACAAAACTCAATGCAAAACCTGTTAACAGTAGTAATTTTTTCATATTTCATAAATTTTGCACAAATTTCAACTTCTATCTTTTTTAAATCGTTAGGATAATGTGAAAATTACATTATTAATCACTTAACACAATGGTAATCTTGGGGGTTAAGATAAATTTAAAGATACTTTTGTGTTAATTTTATATTGATTCTGAATAGTTTTAACAATCTTTTTTATACTTTTAAATGAAAAATTTTTTGGTATAACAATTGATTAATTCTAAACTCATTTTAAAAATCATCATCATGAAAAAATTTACATCTTATTTTTTAATTATTGTATTAATTTCTGTATTCAACCTGCAATCTATTGCACAAAATATAACCACAAACTGCTCTAAAGCTATTAATAGCGTTGAGTATTCCCGTTTATTAAACAGATTAAAAACTGCTCCTAATGATACCGAAAAATTAGCTTTAGCCAAATTAAGCATCCAAAATAATTGCTTTACTACACAACAAGTTAAGGAATTGGCATTAACCTTTTTAGACGATAATTTTAAATCGGAATTCGTTATCGAAATCCATCCAAAAACAATAAATAATCAAGATTTTTATGAAGTTTATGATGCTTTTATGTCTTTCTCAACTGTTTTGCGTTTGCATGATTATTTTGCTTTAAAAAACGATTTAAAACAAGATACATCAACAGCAAAAACTACCGAAACCAAAACTGTTGTAACTCCTTCTAAAATTACATTTCCAAACCTTAACTATCCATCCGTTTATAAATACAACGGTGAACGTAGTTGCGAAAAACCTATCGATGAAAATACTTTTATGGAAATAGCACAACAAATTCAATCGCAAAACGGAAAAGATTTTAATCAATTAACTGTTGCATCCATTGCTAGTTCGAGTTATTGTTTAAGTACAGAACAAACAATGAAATTATCTACTTTAATAACTAATGAAGATTTTAGATACAATTATTTAACGAAAGCTTATCCAAATGTTTTTGATTATGGTAATATGAAAAACGCTGGTTTGGTTTTTAAAACAAAAACTAACTTGGATAAATGGACTATTTTTATGGAGGAAAATTTTACAGATGCGAATACAAAAAAAGAAGTTAACAATACAGTTGTTGTTAAATGTGAAGTAAGCAATGATGAATTTAAAGGTATTTTGGAATCTGTTAACCAAATTGCTTTCGAAACCACAAAAATTAATCACACTAAAACTATTATTGAAGCTAAAAAATGTTTCACAGCTAATCAAATTGCACAAATCATGAAACAATTTTCGTTTGAACGTAGCATGGTTGAAATTGCAAAATTTGCTTATGATTATTGTATTGATACAGATAACTATTTTAAACTTAATAACGAACTTACTCATTCCATTAGTAAAGAGGAATTAATTAAGTTTACACAAAGCAAAAAGAAATAAGCAGAAGCCCGAAAATAATTTCGGGCTTTTTTATTGATTTTAATATCAATTTAAATACAAAAAAAACTCGGTTTTAACTTGTTTTTTATACTTTTGCCAATCAATTGTAAATTAAGCACAATGGCAAATAAATACAAGGAGTACAAAGGTTTAAATTTGGCTAAAATAGGGGAAGAAATTAACGAATATTGGAAAAATAATCAGATTTTCGAAAAATCTATCGAATCCAAAAATCCTGATAAATCGTTTGTATTTTACGATGGTCCTCCATCAGCGAATGGTATGCCAGGGATTCATCACGTTATGGCTCGTACTATCAAAGATATTTTTTGTAGATATAAAACTTTAAAAGGTTATAAAGTTAATCGTAAAGCGGGTTGGGATACGCATGGTTTACCTGTGGAATTGGGTGTGGAAAAGGAATTAGGTATCACAAAAGAGGATATCGGAAAAAAAATTACCATTGAGGAATATAACGAGGCTTGTAAAAAATCGGTAATGCGTTATACAGATAGATGGAATGCTGTTACGGAACAAATGGGGTATTGGGTGGATTTAGAAAATCCCTACATTACGTATTCTAGTAAATACATGGAATCTGTTTGGTGGTTACTAAAAAATATCTATCAAAAGGAATATTTATACAAAGGTTATACTATCCAACCTTACTCGCCTATGGCTGGTACTGGTTTAAGTTCGCACGAATTAAACTTGCCTGGTTGTTACAAAGATGTAAAAGATACAAGTATTGTTGCGCAGTTTAAAGCTATTAAGAACGAAAAATCTTCAGTGATTAATGATATTGAAGGTGATGTGCACTTTTTAGCTTGGACAACTACACCATGGACTTTGCCATCCAACACTGCATTGTGTGTGGGGCCTAAAATTGAGTATAAGATTGTTCATTCTTTTAATCAATATACCAATCAAAAAATAACAGTAATTATTGCGGAAGCTTTAATTGGAAAACAATTTTCGGGTAAATATTTCGCTGTAAATTCTTTAGATGAACTGATTCCTGATGCTGAAGTTAAAAAAATACCGTTTTTTGTAGGTAAATCCATCACAGGAAGTGATTTAGTGGGTATTCAGTACGAACAATTAATGCCAAATTGTTTACCTTATCATTCGCCAAATGAGGCTTTCAGAGTAATTTCTGGTGATTTTGTAACTACCGAAGACGGTACGGGTATTGTACATATTGCGCCTACTTTTGGATCGGACGATGCTAAAGTGGCTAAAGATGCTGGTGTGCCTGCTATGTTAGTTGAAGATGAAAATGGTAATTTAGTTCCTTTGGTAGATCAAACTGGTCGTTTTGTAACCCAAATGGGTGGCGAATTGGCTGGTATGTTTGTGAAAGATGATTATTATCCCGTGGAGGAAAAACCCGAAAAAGGGGTGGATGTTTTAATTGCTATTGCTTTAAAAGAGCAAAACAAGGCTTTTAAAGTGGAAAAATATCAGCACAATTATCCACATTGTTGGCGTACGGACAAACCGATTTTATATTATCCTTTAGACAGCTGGTTTATTAAGGTTACGGAGGTTAAAAAACGTATGGCGGAATTAAACAAATCTATCAACTGGAAACCTGAAAGTACGGGTACAGGTAGATTTGGCACTTGGTTGGAAAATGCAAACGATTGGAATTTATCGCGCTCGAGATATTGGGGTATTCCTATTCCAATTTGGAGTACGGAGGAAGGCGACGAAAGAATTTGCATTGGCTCTATTGAGGAATTAAAAAATGAATGTACTAAAGCGGTTGCTGCTGGTTTAATGCAACATAATCCTTTGGATAATTTTAAGGTGGGTGATTTTTCGGAGGAAAATTACAGCTTGGTGGATTTGCATAAAAACTATGTTGATCAAATTGTTTTGGTTTCGTCGAATGGTAAAGTTATGCGCCGAGAGGCAGATTTAATTGATGTTTGGTTTGATAGTGGTGCAATGCCTTATGCGCAATGGCATTATCCTTTCGAAAACAAAGATTTTATTGATAACAATAAGGCTTTTCCTGCCGATTTTATTGCGGAAGGTGTGGACCAAACACGCGGTTGGTTTTATACTTTACACGCTATTGCTACCATGTGTTTCGATTCTGTTGCTTTTAAAAATGTGGTAAGTAATGGTTTGGTTTTGGATAAAAACGGACAAAAAATGAGTAAGCGTTTAGGTAATGGTATCGATCCTTTTGAAACTTTAGATGCTTATGGTCCAGATGCTACAAGATGGTACATGATTAGTAACGCGCAACCTTGGGACAATTTAAAATTTGATATCGAGGGAATAAAAGAGGTACAACGTAAATTTTTTGGTACACTATACAATACTTACCAATTTTTTGCTTTATATGCCAATTTGGATAATTTTAGCTACAAAGAATTAGATGTAGAAATTGCTGAGCGCCCAGAAATTGATCGTTGGATTTTATCAAAACTAAATACTTTAATAGAGCTTACCAATGATGCTTATGCAGATTATGAGCCAACCAAAGCTACCAGATTGATTCAGGATTTTGTTAGTGAAGAATTAAGTAACTGGTATGTACGTTTATGTAGAAGACGTTTTTGGAAAGGTGATTATACACAAGATAAAATATCGGCTTATCAAACTTTATACAGATGTTTAGAGGTAGTTGCACAATTATCTGCTCCTGTAGCACCATTTTTTATGGATAAGATGTTTTTGGATTTAGATGCAGTTACTCAACGTAAAAAAGTGGAATCTGTGCATTTATCAGACTATCCTTCTGTAAACTCTAAGGAAATTGATACGGATTTAGAACAACGTATGGCTATTGCGCAACAAATTTCTAGTATGGTTTTAAGTTTACGCAAAAAAAGTAAGTTAAAAGTCCGTCAGCCTTTACAAAAAATAATCATTCCAATCTTAAACGAACAGTTTAAAACACAAATTTTAGCAGTGGAGGATTTAATTTTATCGGAGGTAAACGTTAAAGAAATGGAGCTTTTATCAGCGGATAGTGGTGTTTTTGTAAAAAGTATCAAAGCTAACTTTAGTACACTTGGACCTAAATATGGTAAATTCATGAAAGGTATTGCTGCAGCATTACAAAATTTCACTCCGCAAGACATTCAAACTATAGAAAGTAGTGGGAAATATGAATTAAATATCCAAGGTGAACAATTGGAAATTGAATTATCGGATGTTGAAATTTTAACTCAAGATATCCCTGGTTGGTTAGTTGCCAACGAAGGTAAATATACTGTTGCATTGGACATTACCTTAACTCAGGAATTAAAAGAAGAAGGAATTGCGCGTGAATTAGTGAACAAAATTCAAGGCATGCGAAAGGATAGCGATTTTGAATTAACCGATAAAATTGAAATATTTATTGAAAAGAACACCCTAATAGATAATGCTATTTTAAATTTTAAAAATTACATTTGCACTGAAACTTTAGCGAACAAAATTGAGTTAGTAGAGAATATTCAAACTCAATCGTTAAATGTTGAAGTGGAAGAGGGAGTATTTACAAACATTTCTATTACTAAATTAAATTAACTATGGTAGAAAAATTACGTTATTCGGATGAGGAGCTCAAGGAGTTTCGCGAAATTATCGAGCAAAAAATTTTAGATGCTCAAAACGATTTAAAACATTTTCAAAGTCAAATAGATTTTAGTTCTGAAGATAACGGAGCTAGTAACGATGGTACTTTTGATATGATGGAAGATGGTTCCGAAAGTTTAAGTCGTGAGAAATTAGCACAATTAGCACACCGTCAACGCAAATTTATTCAGCAATTAAAAGCTGCTTTGGTACGTATCGAAAACAAAACTTATGGTATTTGTAGAGTTACTGGGAACAAAATTGCAAAGGAAAGATTAAAAATTGTTCCGCACACTACTTTATCAATTGAGGCTAAGAACGCCGAAAATAATTAATAATTTCAAGAGAGCTTAATTCGGCTCTCTTTTTATTTGTGTTTATGATTACAAAAAATAAAGGATTTATAATTGCTTTTTTAAGTATTTTTTTGGTTTTATTAGCCGATCAATGGCTGAAAATTTATGTAAAACTAAACTTTCATTATTACGAAGAAGTAAGAGTGTTTGGCAACTGGTTTACATTACTATTTGTAGAAAATAGAGGTATGGCATTTGGAATGGAAATACCATTTTTAAGTCCAGTTGTAGCTAAAGTAATTTTAAGTTCATTTCGTATTGTTGCCGTTTTTTTAATCGGAAGATATTTATATAAACTCATTCAACGTAAGGTTGCCACTGGATTAATTTTTAGCGTAGCAATGGTTTTTTCTGGAGCTTTAGGAAATATTATCGATAGTGCTGTTTATGGATTAATATTTACTGAAAGCGAAAAATTTAGTTTTGTACCTGCTCAAATAGTTCCTTTTGGTGAAGGTTATGCTCAATTTTTAACCGGAAACGTTGTAGATATGTTAAAATTTGATATCTTCACTATTGAACTTCCATTTTATGGGACTTTTAATTTTTTTGCGCCAATTTTCAATATAGCTGATACAGCAATCTCTTTTGGTGTATTTTACATACTACTTTTCCAAAGAAACAATTTCCAAGTTGAAATATTAGGCAAAAAAAATGAAAATACTGAAGATGAAATAAATGAATTTAAAGAAGAAAACAAATAAAAATCTAAAAAGCTTCAGTAAGCATTATATAAAAAGCATTACTCTTTCTGCCAAACCCATAATCAAACCTAACATTTAATCTTTCTTTAGGATTAATCGCAAAACGTAAACCAGCTCCAAAGCTATATTTTAAGCTATTTAAACTAATATCTGTAGGAGTTCTAAATACATCACCTACACCACTAAACAAAACCATTCCAAAGCGCCAAAATAATGGGAATCTATATTCTATTTGTGTCCCTGCAAAATGAAGATCTCTAAATCTATTGCTTGCATAACCTCTTAAAATACCATCTCCTCCAACTTTAGCCATGTCTATAAATGGAGTTGGGCCAAAATTAGAGTTTAAAACAGTATTAATTGCAACAACATGATTTTTTTTAATCTCCCAATACTTCGAGAATTCAAAATTTACATTCACAAAATCAAAAGTGCTTCCTAAAATTGAAGAATTAAAATATGAAGAGCCTTCTAATAACATTCCTGAATATGCATTTACAACATTATCACGTGTATCATAAGTAAGAACTGCCCCAATAGCAGAGCCAATTCCTCCTTTATACCCAACAATATTTCCTTTTGCCAATTCACCATTTGGATCTAAAATAAAATTATACTCGGATTCAAATTGATAATCAAAACCTAGAAATAATTTATTATATACTTGCTTCATTGCAAGTACTTTAAACTTAAAAAAATCATGAGAATAAAACTCAACATCAGATTCTTTTGATTGATTACCAATTCCATAAAATTTATCTGGGAAATTCCTGAACCTTAACTCGCCTTTAAATAAATATTTTTCATTTTTGGTAAATATATTCCAAGAAGACCAAAAATCTAATTGTTTGTTTTGAGTGTAATCACCTAATAGCTTTGTATAAGATAATCTTGTATGATCGGTAGAATCCTTTTTATCCCCAGTATTAAAGTAATATACACCAACCAATCCAGCTGCAAATCTAGTATCTGGTGTATAATATAATAATGGAAATAAAAAGAAACCCTCTGATTTAGAAACTGTATCTTTTTTTAAAAACTGTAATTTTCTTTTTTGAGCATTAACAGATATAGTCAATAAAAAAAATAATAAAACAGTAAAGGATAATCTCATAAAAATAAAATAAGCTTATTTAATTAAAAAAAGCCGCTAAAAGCGGCTCTTTATTAAAATGTTAATGTCCATCTAATTCATCTTCTTTCAGCGGAACATTTTGGGGTACAAAATCCTCTTCATATCCAGGCTTGCTGTAATCATAGGGCCATCTGTGAACTACTGGTAATGCTCCAGGCCAGTTACCATGAATTCTTTCTACTGGAGCAGTCCACTCCAAAGTATTTCCTTTCCATGGATTGTTATTCGTAACTCTTCCTTTAATTATACTATAAAAGAAGTTAAAGATAAAAATAAATTGACCGATAGCAGATAAAATAGCGAAAACAGTTATAATTGGATTGATAAATTGAATATCTTGAAACATTTCAAACTCCATATTTGTGTAATATCTTCTAGGAACACCAGCTAAACCTAAGAAATGCATAGGGTAAAATACTCCATAAACTCCAATAAAAGTAATCCAGAAATGCAAATAACCTAACTTCGAAATCATTAACTTACCATACATTCTTGGGAACCAGTGGTAAACTCCTGCAAACATACCAAAAATAGCACCAGCACCCATAACTATATGGAAGTGACCAACCACAAAATAAGTGTCATGAACATTAATATCTAAAGCAGAATCACCTAAAACAATACCTGTTAAACCACCTGAAATAAACAAAGAAACCATTCCTAATGCGAATAACATTGCAGGGGTTAATCTTAAATTACCTTTCCAAATTGTAGCTAAATAGTTAAAAACTTTTACTGCCGATGGAATAGCAATTAATAAAGTTGTAAAAGTAAATACTGTTCCTAAAAACGGACTCATACCAGTAACAAACATGTGGTGACCCCAAACAATAAAAGATAAAAAAGCAATTGCAATAACTGATACAATCATAGCTCTATATCCAAAAATTGGTTTTCTACTGTTTGTAGTTATCACCTCAGATACTAAACCTAAAGCAGGTAATAAAATAATATAAACTTCAGGGTGACCTAAGAACCAGAATAAATGTTCATACAAAATTGGACTACCACCAGTTGCTTCTAAAGGCTGACCAGCAACAAAAATACTATCTAAGTAAAACGATGTACCTAAACTTCTATCAAATAACAATAATAATGCTGCTGATAATAATACTGGGAAAGATAATAAACCTAAAATTGCAGTAATAAAGAAACACCAAATTGTCATTGGTAATCTTGTCATTGTTAAACCTTTTGTTCTTAAGTTTATTACAGTAACAATGTAATTTAATGAACCCATTAATGATGAAGCAATAAAGAAAGTCATGGATAACAACCACAAAGTCATACCTAAACCAGAACCAGGCATTGCTTGAGGTAATGCACTTAATGGAGGGTAAACTGTCCAACCTCCAGATGCAGGACCGCTTTCAATAAAACAAGAGTATAACATGATTACACTTGATACAAAAAATAACCAATAAGATAACATATTCATGAAACCACTGGCCATATCTCTAGCTCCAATTTGATAAGGAATTAATAAGTTAGAAAAAGTTCCACTCAAACCACCGGTTAATACAAAAAATACAATAATAGTACCATGTATAGTTACCAAAGCTAAATACATATTAGGATCTAAAACTCCTTCAGGTGCCCATTTATCACCTAGGAAAAAGTTTAAGATAGCCATTTTTTCACCTGGCCAAGCTAGTTGTAATCTAAATAAAACCGACATACCCATACCAAATACCGCCATAATAATAGCAGTAATTAAGTATTGCTTAGCAATCATTTTATGATCAAAGCTAAAAATATACTTTGATATGAATGTCTCGTGGTGTTCGTGTTCGTGATGTTCGTGACCTCCAGCCATAACTATATAAATTGAAATTATTAAACTTTAAACTAATTATTTAAATGCTTCAACAAAATCTTGCTGTTGAGCTAACCAAGATTTGTAAACATCATCCTCAACAACATTTATTTTTAATTTCATGTTGTAATGAGATGCTCCACAAATTTTGTTACAGTATAAAATGTATCCAGTAAACCTTTTACCTTCTGAAGCTGCAACTTGATACATTTCTTCAGTTGTATATTTAGGTGTAAAAACAAATTCAGTAGTTAAACCAGGAACTGTATTCATTTGAGCTCTAAAATGAGGTAAATAAGCAGAGTGAATAACATCTTTAGATCTTAATTTTAAGATAACTTGACGACCTTTAGGTAATAAAATTGAATCCGAATTAATTACTTTATCATCTTCACCAGCTTTAAAAATGGCAGGATTAGATTTATATTCTGCAATCATTGCATTTAATCTTCTTTCATTTGCCCTAAAGTTTTTTAAAGATGTTTTAGTGTCATCTAAATTTTTAGTTCTATTCCAACCATTTGCAACTAATTTTGCGAATTCAGTACTATCTTTAACCAATGTTTCAATAGATTCTCTAGTTTCTTTTAATCTATCTTCCATAGCAAAAGGTGTAGCAACACCAACTTTATTTTTCCCATATAAAGCAAAACTTGCATATCCTAACTGATTATCTTTACCAGCATATCTAGCAGTCCAACCAAATTGCTCAGACAAAAACTCTAATACAACTGCATCTTTTTTCTTAACTGGATTCATAATGTTAGACCAAGTAGTCATACCATAAGAAATTAATAAAATCAAAACAAATGCAGGGATTATAGTCCAAGCTAATTCAATCCTATTATTGTGTGGGTACCAAAATGCTTTTTTTCCTGAGCGAAAATAGTATTTGTAAATAAACCAAAATAATAATGCATGAGTTAAGAAAAATACTATTAAAATTATAACTAAGGTCGTTTTCATCAACAAATCAATCTCTAAACCATGCTCGGAAGAACTTGATGGTAATAAATATTTATTCCATGAAAACATAGTAATTACAACCAATGCAAAAAACACAATACCAAATACCAACATACCAGTAGCATTTGTTTTAATTTCAGCAGGTGTAACAGGATCAGAATCTGAATCCTTAAATTTATCAATTAATTCCTTAGCTTTTAAAATTTTAGCTATGGCAATTATTACCAACAATACCGTAAAGAGAATCAATAATTCCATTTGTGTTATAGTTTAAATTTCTGTGTAATCTAATAATTAATGACCGTGAATATGTTTACTTTCTTCTATGTATGGATGATTTTTAACAACCAATGGACGAGAAGCCAAAGATTTTAAAACCATAAATATAAATACACCTAAGAAAAGTAAAAACATTCCAATTTCAATCAATCCAATTTTTGCTTCTGTTTTCATAGACCCTGGTGAAACCATTGTGAAAACATCAACCCAGTGGAAGAAGAAAATAATAACACCAACAATAACAACAATTACTTGATTTTTCTTAGCGTCAGCATCCATTAAAGCTAACATTGGTAAAGCAAAGTTTATAATCAACATTGTAAACCATATAGGAGCATAATCTTGTATACGGGCAATATAATAGGTAACTTCTTCAGGTATATTAGCATACCAAATTAATAAAAACTGAGAGAAAAATAAATATGTCCATAAAAAGCTTAAAGCAAACATCCATTTACCCATATCATGCATATGACCCTTTGTTACAATATCTAACAAACCTTTAGACCTTAAATGGATAATTAACAATAAAGCAAAGATAATTCCACTTAACCACATACCAGCAAAAACATACCATCCAAATAATGTAGAAAACCAGTGAGTATCAATAGACATTAACCAGTCCCAAGACAAAACAGATGAACCATATCCAAAAATTACTAAAAATATAGCTGCCATAGTTATACTTTTGAAGTGTATGCGTGTACCACCTTCTTGATCTTCCTCAACTGACTTTTTTCTAAAGTAAGCTGCAAAAGCAATAAATGAACCAACAAAAAATATTGTCCTACCCCAAAAGAAAGCTGGTGCAAAGAAAGGAGCTTTATGATCTAATAAGTGATCACCACTACCAACTTTATAGCTCATCCAATGATAAATATGATGTAAATGTAACTGACCAGCAGCTAAAACAACAACAACCACTAATGCCATCCAAGGCAAAACAGAAATTATTGCTTCAAATACTCTTTTAAAAACTATAGACCAACTAGCTTCAGAAGCATATTGCAATGCTAAAAAGAACAGCATTGATAATGAAATGGAAAAAAAGAAAAATCCATTAATTAATAAGTTAGACCATAACCTTTGGCCAAAGCCATAATTATGTCCGTGCTCATCCACCAAAGAAGCATAAGCACTATTATCGGTTAAAGCACCAATTAAAAATAATAATAAACCAACACCCGCAGTGATTAAGGTTACTTTTTTGGTTTTGCTTGAAAAAACGTAGTCCATTTCTATGCCGTTTATCTAAATAAATACTAATTTTTAGTTGTTGATTCTACTGGTTGTGCAGAAACCTGAGTTGAATCAGTTGAAGCTTCAGTTTTAGTTAATACTATTCCTAAAGATTCAGGAGATTTACCTTGTAGTGTTTGAACATACATTACAATTTTCCATCTTTTATCTTCAGAAATTTGAGCAGCATGGCTTCCCATAACTCCTTTACCGTAATAAATTGTATGGTAAATTTCTCCTGCTGTTAACTCAGCAGAAGGGCCATTATTATATGCAGGTGGTTGAACGGGATAAACACCTAAAGCTACCATTGTACCATTACCATCCCCTTTTTCACCATGACAATGATCACAAAATAAATTGAAATATACTTTACCTTCTTTTAAGTTTTGCTCGTTATATTCCAAAGGATTTTTAACCTCTTTAGCACCTTCTCTATTATCCTTAGCAACTAAAAACTCATTATATCCAAGTGGTATAGAACCTTTAACTGGTTTATAAGTAGCTGTTCCATTATTATAAACTTTATACAAAGCATTTACTTCTTTTAAAATAGAATCTTGAGCATCTTTTGATAAAAGTTCAAATTTAACACCAGCTTTGGTAAAATATCTATCGTAAAAACCTACAGAATCAATATCATATTTTTCTAAATATGCTTCGTAAGACTGAGGTCTATACATATCCGGCATATATTCTAAACCAGGGCTATTAGGATCTGTAGTACAAGAAACTAATAATACAGAAGCAACTAAACCAGAAAATAATTTATGTAGCATATTGTGTAAAGTTATTTTATTCGAAAAATTCATGATTTACTATCTTTTATTAATTTCAACTGCACCAGTCTCTTTTAAATAAGCAACTAATTCTTCTTCATTTAAAGGTTGATTATCTAACTCAATTTCAACCGCAAACATATCGTCTGTTGTTCTTGGGTCGGGATTTTTAGCCTTCATTCCAGGTAAAGTTTTATTTCGTAAGAAATAAGTTAAAATCATACCATGAGCTGTACATAAAACTGTTATTTCAAAAATTACAGGAACAAATGCAGGTAAATTTTGTAATAAAGTATAGTTAGGCTTTCCACCAATATTCATCGGCCAATCTTCAATCATGAAATACCACATTCCAAGAATTGCTAAAGACATACCGGTTAAACCATAAATAAATGCACAAATTGCTAATCTAGTTTTTCTAACACCTATAATTGGATCTATACCATGAATAGGAAAAGGAGAAAAAACATCTTTAATTTTTACACCCTTCTTAACTAACTTTTTCGCACCCTCATATACAACATGATCGTCGTTGTATAATGCATATATAGTATTGCTCATAATTAAAATATTATCATTTAAAATTAATGCCCTTCGTTGTGATCGTGGTTAGCTTTTGATCCTTTTACACCGTGTTCACCAGTAGCTCTTAAAATAGTTTTAATTTCATTTAAAGCTAAAACAGGGAAGCTTCTAGCGTATAATAAGAACAATACAAAGAAAATTCCAATAGTACCAAAATAAACACCTATATCTACATAAGTTGGGTGGAACATTGTCCAAGAAGATGTTAAGAAATCTCTGTGTAAAGAGGTAACAATAATAACAAATCTTTCAAACCACATACCAATATTCACAACAATTGATAATATAAATGTAATAACTAAGTTTCTTCTAATCTTTTTAAACCAAAACAACTGAGGAGAAATCACGTTACATGTCATCATAGACCAGTATGACCAAGCATAAGGACCTGTAGCTCTATTCATAAAAGCGTATCCTTCATATTCAACACCAGAATACCATGATATAAATAACTCTGTTAAATAAGCAACACCCACCATCGAACCAGTTAACATTACAATAATGTTCATGTATTCAATATGCTTCATAGTTAAGTAATCCTCAAAATGGAAAACTTTTCTCATGATAATCATCAAGGTTAATACCATAGCAAATCCAGAGAAGATTGCACCCGCAACGAAATATGGAGGAAAGATTGTTGTATGCCATCCAGGAATAACCGATGTGGCAAAGTCCATGGATACAATAGAGTGAACAGAGAAAACTAAAGGTGTAGCTAAACCAGCTAAAACTAATGAAATTTCTTCAAATCTGTTCCAATGTTTAGCAGAACCAGACCAACCAAATGATAATGTTCCAAAAATTACTTTATATAATTTAGTAGTTGCTCTATCTCTTACAGTTGCAAAATCTGGTATCAAACCAACATACCAAAAACCTAATGATACAGAAAAATATGTAGAGATTGCAAATACGTCCCACAATAACGGAGAGTTAAAGTTAGGCCATAAAGAACCAAATTGATTAGGCAAAGGTAAAACCCAATATGCTTGCCAAATTCTACCCATGTGAATACCTGGGAATAAAGCAGCCATCATTACCGCGAAAATTGTCATCGCTTCTGCTGAACGGTTAATTGCCATTCTCCATCTTTGACGGAATAATAATAATACAGCAGAGATTAATGTACCAGCGTGACCGATACCAACCCACCAAACAAAGTTAGTAATATCCCAAGCCCAACCTACAGTTTTATTTAAACCCCAAACACCAATACCAACACCAACAGTATATAAAATATTACCTAAACCCCATAAAGCAAGGATACTAGCTAATCCAAAAAGCATATACCATAAAGAGTTAGCTCTGCTTTCTATTGGTCTACAAACATCCTCAGTGATATCGTTATACGATTTATGACCTAGGATTAACGGTTCTCTAATTTCAGCTTCTACGATATGCATCGTTATTCAATTTAAAGTTATAATTAAATAAAATTTTTAAATATGTCTTACTTTAGTTTGGTAGTACACATTTGGTTGTGCACCAACTTCCTCTAATAAGAAATAAGCTCTTTCTTGTTCTTTTTCTTTGTTTATTGCGTGTTGTGGATCATTTAAATCACCAAAAGAAATTGCATTTGTTGGACAAGCAGAAGAACAAGCAGTTTGAATAGCACCATCTTGTACTTTTTCACCTTTTTTCTTAGCGTCTAACTTACCAGCTTGAATTCTTTGAACACACATACTACATTTCTCCATAACCCCTCTAGATCTTACTACAACATCAGGGTTTAATACCATTCTTCCTAAATCATCCTGAGCAGCATTTACTTTAGCAAAATCAGGGAAAGCAGGAATATTTAATGAATCGTATTGGAACCAGTTAAATCTACGAACTTTGTAAGGACAGTTGTTTGCACAATATCTAGTACCCACGCAACGGTTATAAGTCATTTGATTTAAACCCTCATCAGAGTGAGTAGTTGCAGCAACAGGACAAACAGTTTCACAAGGAGCATGATTACAATGTTGGCACATTACAGGTTGGAAAGCAACAGTTGGTTCATCAGCAGAAACCTCTGCATCTAAATAATCTTGACGACCATTTAAATCATGATAATCTTTTTCAGCTTTTACAGAAGAATAATATCTATCAATACGCATCCAATGCATTTCTCTACTTCTTCTAACTTCATCTTTACCAACCGCAGGAACATTATTTTCTAAATGACAAGCCGTAACACAAGCACCACAACCGATACATGTATTTAAATCAATACTTAAACCCCATCTGTGCACTAACTCAATTGGATGTTCAGCCCACAAATCTAATTCATTAGGTTTATTAGGAACACCATAACTATCCAAAATCATCAATTGTTCGTTGTAACCACCGTGTTCTTTAGCTTTACCTTTTTGAGCAACATATTGAGCTAATGTAGTTTCATTAACCAATTTTCTACCCATCATTGTATTATGTGTTTGAGTAGTTGCCATAGGATAAGATTTACCACTTACCAATTCAACACTTACATTAGATACAACAATATTTGAAATTGAATTAGAAACATTTGCAACAGTAAACACATTTTTACCAATTGTATTATTGTTGTTATTTTCTGCATCAAATAAATCACCTAACCATTCTTTTCTAGTAAATAATTCAGTACCTTTTCTACCATAACCTAATGCAACACCAATAGTACCTTTAGCTTGACCAGGCTGTGCAACTAAAGGTAATTCATATGAAACATTACCAACAGTTAATTTAACAACCTTAGCAGGATAATCTTGTCCGATATATAAATAATCTCTTCGATTGTCATTTGTATCCTCAACACCTAAAACTTCCATAGCATCAGAAGCCGCCATAGTTACGTAGTTATCGTAAGTCATTTTAGATATAGGATCTGGCAACTCATGTAACCAAGGATTTAAAGCCTGATTTCCATTACCCAAACCAACTTTTGTATATAATTCTAATTCGAATTTACCAGATTGCAATTTGAATTTAGATTTAGCTGTTGATAAAGCAGAACCAAAATTAGCAACCACACTTGAAGATGAAATAGCATTTGAAATATTTCCTACCTGTAAAGCAGCATTCCAATCAGCTTTACTAGAAGAATTTAAAACTATAGCTTTAAAATTAGCTTCAACAAATTCAGCATAATTTATAGTTTGTCCAGCTAATTCAGAAACAACTTCTTGCCATTGTTGCGTATTGAATAATTTTGGAATAGTTGGTTGTTGTAAGCTATAAATTCCTTTAGCAGGATTAAAATCGTTCCAAGATTCTAAATAATGATGATTAGGAGTTAAATAATCACATAAAATACCAGTTTCATCTAATCTATCACCAAAATAAACTTTCAAATCAACTTTAGCCAAACCTTCAGTAAATTTAAGTGAAGCAGGAGAAGTGTAAACTGGATTTGAATCAATAATTAAAATTGCATCAACTTTACCACCATTCATTTCTTTTGTTAAAGCAACAAATTCTGCATCATTACCTTGACGGGTGTAAACTGGTTGATTTAAATCTAAAGTTGAACCATAATTGTTTAGTGCATTATTAATTGCAGCAACTAAAACTTGAATATTTTTATCGTTTGAACCCGAAACAACTAATGAAGAACCTTTATTAGCCGATAAATCTTGAATAGCCTTATCTAATTTAGCTTTTACATTAGCTGGAACAGAAGCAGAAACTGAATCACCAGAAACTTTTGAATAAACATATGCCACAGCATTATTTAAGTCTGATGGTTTTAAAGCACCTCTAACATCAGCATTAGAACCAGTTAAAGATAACAGAGATTCAAATTGATAATGTTTACTCATCCAACCATTTTCAGGTTTACGCGTAGATGCATAATCCTTTGTATAAGCTACAGAATCTAACCATGTACCTAAAAAGTCAGCACCAAAACTAACTATTACTTTTGCTTTTTCGAAGCTATACTTAGGCAAAGCTCTAACTCCAAAAACTTCATTATTTGCATCTAAAATACCAGAAGCAGAAATTGCATCATAGGTTACATGCTTTACCTTAGCACCTAAAGCAGAGTAACTTGCTATAAAATTATTTACAACTTCTTTTGAAGAAGGTGAAATAATAGTGTTGGATAAAATTACAATATTACCTTGGCGAGAAGCAACAGATTTTAAATCTTTAGTTATAGGATTAATAACCTCAGACCATGAAATATTTTTTGCCCAAGAACCTTTAACTTTTTTTGCTGGCCCTTTAGCTCTTTTAGAATCGTATAAACCTAATACAGAAGAATTAATACGAGCATTAGCAGAACCTTTTGTATAAGTTGAATTTTTGTTACCATCTATAAAAATTGGACGACCTTCTCTAGTTTTAACTAAAATAGATGCATAATCAAAACCATCGTAATAAGTAGAAGCAAAATAATTTGGAATACCAGGAGTTAAATTGTCTGGTTTATTTAAAAAAGGAATAGATCTAGTAACAGGCGCTTCACAAGCAGCTAAAGTTGCAGCAGTAACACTAAAACCTAAAAACTTTAAAAAATCTCTTCTATTAGTACCTTCAGTCTTTACCTCTTCTTTGTTTAAAAACTCATCAACAGGTAACAACTCACTAAATTCATTTTTGCTATTATTAACGAAATTAGGATTTTTTTCTAATTCCTCAATTCCCTTCCAATATGTTTTATTTGTAGCCATAGCTTATACTGTTCTTATACTAATGAATTGATTAATAATGACATTTACCACACTCTAAACCACCAATTTTTTCAACTGTGAAATTAAAATCGGCTTTATGTTTCCAAGACTCTTTAAATTGATCGTGTAATTCGATATAGTAATTATTTGGTTTGCCAGAGTATTTTAACTCAGTATTGATTTCAGTTTTTCTATGACAATCAATACACCAACCCATAGTTAATGGAGCATATTGTTGAGCAACACCCATATTTTCCATATCACCATGACAGCTTTTACACTCTAATCCACCAACTACAACGTGTTGAGCGTGATTAAAATAAACGAAATCTTGTAAATTATGAACTTTTACCCATTTAATTGGTTTGTCCTCACGAGGAACATCATAGTATTTACCATCTGCATGTAAATATGCCATTTTGTTAGGATCCCAACCAGTATGTTCGTAAATCTTTTTAATTTCTTCCTCACCAGAGCAGTGAGCTTCATTAACAGCAGCATGACAGTTCATACAAACATTTGCAGAAGGAATGATAGCATGTTTAGTTTCTAAAACTCCTGAGTGACAGTACTCACAGTCAATTTGATTTTGTTTAACGTGAATATCATGACGGAAATTAATTGGTTGAGTAGGTTTGTAATTTTGTACATTTTCAGTTTTCTCAAAACCATTTCCACCACTAACTCCAATTGTTGATAAATAATCCCAACCTATTTTAGCCAAAGTTAAAACAATAGCAATTACGATTAAACCGAAAGATTTTTTTCTATTTACCGCAAAATCTCCAACTGCTTCATAAAAAGTTTTTGGTTCCTCTGGTTCTAAACCATCTTGAATAGCTTTAGCATTTTTTAAAGACCTATTAATTCCAGAGAAAATTGCAATAATTAACAAAGAAAGTAATACAACACCGAAGATTAAATATAAAGTTGAATAATCCTTTTCTGGTTCTTTCTCCTCACAGTCAATTAATTTAGGTCCTGATGAATCAGCTGATTCAGTTTTACCTGTATAAGTTGTGATATAAGTTACCACATCAGATAATTGCTCATCACTCATCCATTCAAAAACATTCATTGCTGCACCGTTCCAATCTTTAAAGATTTTATTTGCATACGCATCACCTGAAGCTCTTAATGTATTGTTGTTTCTAACCCATTTGTAAATCCATTCTTCAGACGGAGCTCTGTCTAAAATTCCTTTCAAAGCAGGGCCTGTTAGATTTTTTTCCATGTTGTGACAAGACGCACAATTGGCTTTAAATATTTTTTCACCACTTGCGTAATCTCCCGCATTTGCATTGTTGGTAAAAACAACCAACAAAACTGAACAAATAATTGATGATATCTTTCGCATTGCTATAGTATAATTATTCATCAAAACGATTTTTTAATTATGATTTTGAAAATTCTTATTTCCAATTTGGATACAAAATTACTCAAAAAGGTTGTTGATTATATGTGATATTTGGTTAAAATGGAGGCTAAACGGTAATTTAGAATTCTTCTAAATAAGTATAAAGCAGAATAAATTTTTGAAAATCAATAAATTAAACTCAAAAAAGATTGTCATAATAATGTCATTAAAAATTGCAAAAAATCAAAAAAAGGTTGTTAGAAAGTAAAAAAATAAATTAAAAAAGAAGGTAAATAAGTAAAAAGAATATCTTTGCTAAGTTATATCACTAAAAATTCAATGTTAAAACAAAATCAAAAATTTAGATATTTATTACTAATTATAGGTTTAACCTTAATTAGTTTAGGATATATTTTGCAAAAATCAAATTTTGTAAATGAAAAAAGAGTATATCAAAATTTAACCAACGAATTAAATGAACTTTGCAAAATCAACAATCAAAATTTAGAGGAATACCTTAAGCATAAAAAAACAAAAAGTTTTATAGTAATAACCGTAAAAAACGAAGTTATATATTGGAACACGAACGAAATAAACATTGATGAAATAATATTAAAAGAAGAAGGATTAATAAAAACAAAAACCAGTTGGGAATTATTACATAAAAAAAATTTTGGTGATACTTGTATTTATGCTGTATTAAAAATTAAACAAGAATACCCATTTGAAAATAATTTTTTAGCAAATTATTTCAACTCAAAAATCGATTTAAATAAAGAAGTTCAAATAACAGAAGCAACAGAAAATGATAAAAATTATTTTACTGTTGAAAGTAAAAAATACAAACTTAATAAACTAGATAATAAAAGTTACAACACTAGTATATATATAGCCATAGAATTATTAGGCTTAATAATGGTGATAATTTATTTAATTATAATTAGCTCAAAAATAAATGAAATAATTTTTGTAATCCTTTTAATTACAACACGAATCCTACTTTATTCGGAAATAACATTAATTCATTTAAAAGAAACTGAGCTTTTTAGTCCAAATATTTTTGCTTGGAATCAATTTACCCCCTCACTAGCCGATTTGTTTTTACATTTTTTATTTTTAAACATCTTATCTTTCAAGTCAAAAATAACTATTCTTAAAACAATTGTTAATGCATTAATATGTGGATTATTAATTAAATGTTCACACATTTTAGTTATACATTCTGACATTTCATTAGATTTAGAAAACCTACTTAATTTAACCACAATAGGATGGCTTATAATAATTTTATTCGTTGTTGAAATTTTAATATTAACAAAATTTTTAAGTGCTAAAAATAATTTTAAAGATTTATTGATTTTTATAATCGTTGTTGGTATTTTTGAGATATATAATTTTAATTTTAAAACATATATTTTATTTAGCATTTTAATTATTATTATTCATTTAATATCAATTAACAATAATATAAAAACAAGTTTTTTTATTCTTTCATTATCACTCTTAATTAACTTTAATTTAAAAAAAGAGATAGTAGAGAAAAACACACAACAAACTCTGAATTCATTAGAGAAAAAAAGTGAAAAAAGAAATATAATAACAGAATACTTAATAGTTGATATGCTATTAGAAATTGCTCAAAAGAAAAAAAAGTTAAATGAAATCAATAAAAATGTTCTTAAATCATACATCAACAAACTACCAGGTGAATTTGAATTTAATTTTGGCAAATGTGTTGAAAAAGTTGATTGTTTAACAGAACAAAAATCTAATACATTAATCGAGAAAAACAACGATTTTGAACTGTATTATGATTTAACATTTGGAAAAGAATATTATACTGCAATCCTCTACAGAGAAGATTCGAAAATTTGGATAACCTTAAAAGAAAATAAAAAAGATGAAGATTACGGATTTCCAATCTTATTGGCAAATCCTAAAATGCAAAGCTATTACTTTAGTTCAAAAGGATCTTTTGCTAAATACCTAAACAACCAATTAATATACAGTGATGGAAAATTCGATTTTCCAAAAAAATACTCCCCAAATAATGAATACATTACATACAAAAACAACAACTATATATATGTTTTTATTGAATTAGAAAAAAAGGAAAACAATTGGTGGTTAGGGGCTATTTACCTAATAATTATTTGTTTAACTTTATACTACATATATCAGTTAGTGATATTACAAAATACTTCAACGCAAAATTTCCGATTTAAAATTCAGTTTAGCATCCTTATTCTAATAGTTTTTGCCATAGGAATTATAGCTTTAGGTAGTATCTATATTCAAAAAAAACAACAAACACAAAACCTACAAAAAAACCTACTAAACAATGTTACATTAGTTGGAAATAGTATTGAGAATAAAATAAATGTAGTAAATTCTTTAGATGATTTACAATACAATTATTTACAAAAATTAATCGAAAACCTTGGCGAAAATTACACCTCAGATATTAATTTATATGACACAAAAGGTTACTTAATTAATACAACAAGAGAACAACTGTATGATAAAGGTATACTGTCTCAATACATTCACCCTGTTCCATTTGAAAAAATTAAATATCAAAATGTAAAATCATATATCCAGTTAGAACAAATTGGAAAAAAATTAAACTATTTTTCGGCTTATCAAGGAGTTTATAATGATCAGAAAAAACTAATTGGAATAATTCATGTTCCATATTTTACCGAAACCAAAGAATTTAACAACGACATCAATGAATATATTTTATCCATTATTAATATTTACATTCTATTGATAATTATAGCTTTAATTACTGGATACATTATAGCGCAAAAAATTACAGAACCTTTGAAAATATTATCCAATAACTTAAAAAATTTACAATTAAACAATTTGAATCAGCAGTTAAAGTGGAATACCAATGATGAAATAGGACAGTTGATAAAACAATACAATTCAACCTTAGAAAAATTAGAGTTGAACATTAAAAAATTAGCTCAAAAAGAAAGAGAAAGTGCTTGGAGAGAAATGGCCCAACAAGTTGCTCATGAAATTAAAAACCCCTTAACACCCATGAAATTAAGTATGCAGCATTTTTTAATGCGTTGGGATGATATGGATGAAGAAACTAAAAATATAAAATTTAAAGATGTTGCTAAAAATATGATTGAACAAATGAATCAATTGGCAGAAATTGCTTCAGATTTTTCATCATTTGCTAAAATAAATGAAGGAAAAAAAGACACTTTACTTTTAGATGACATTTTAAACAATGTAATAAGTGTATTTAATACAAATGATATCATTACTTATTTTAACGAAGATAAAAATTGTTATGTAAATGGAAATAAAAACGAACTAAACAGAGTTTTTACCAATATAATTCAAAATGCCATACAAGCTGTTTCCGAAAAAATAAAACCACAAATCCAAATACATAAAAAAATAACCAATAATTATATCGAAATTAAAATAAAAGATAATGGTGATGGAATACCAATTGAAATTCAAGATAAAATATTTACGCCAAAGTTTACAACAAAAAATTCGGGTTCTGGATTAGGTTTAGCAATGGTTAAACAAATTATAGATTTTCATGATGGGAAAATATATTTCGAAACTTCTAACGAAGGAACCACTTTTACTATATTATTACCAGTGATTTCAACAAAATAACATTTAGTCATCGTATTAATCAAATTATAAAATATTGATTTGCAATATTTAACGTATAAATAATACAGTTTATATAAAATATTAAAGGGATATTGTTATTTTTGCCTTTCATTTTTGGTTATCAAAACTATAAACTATGGGAAAAGCAAAAGTAAAAACCGCGTCAAAATCTAAATATTCTAAAGAAGATTATTTGAAGTGGTATGAGCAAATGACCTTAATTAGAAAATTTGAAGAATCTGCCGGACAAAATTACGTGCAACAAAACATCAAAGGATTTTGTCATTTATACATCGGTCAAGAAGCATTAGTAACTGGTGCAGAACACGTAACAACATTAAACGATAGCGTAATTACAACATACAGAGATCACTGCCACCCCATCTTAAGAGGAATGCATCCAAAATTTATTATGGCAGAGTTATTTGGAAAGGTAACTGGTTGTTCTAAAGGTAAAGGTGGTTCTATGCATATGTTTGATAAAGAACGTAACTTTTATGGCGGACATGGTATCGTAGGTGCTCATATTCCTTTAGCTGCTGGTTTAGCTTTTACCTATAAATATCAAGGTACTAAAAATGTAAGTTTGTGTTACATGGGTGATGGTGCAGTTAGACAAGGTGCTTTTCATGAGGCTTTAAATATGGCAATGACGTGGAAGTTACCTGCGATTTTTATAATCGAAAACAACCAATACGCAATGGGAACATCGGTAGAAAGAACTTCTAATGTTACAGAATTATACAAATTAGGAAGTGCATACGAAATGCCATCTTTTTCTGTTAATGGTATGCGGGTAGAAGATGTAGCAGATGCTATTGAAGAAGCAGTTGATAGAGCAAGAAGAGGCGACGGACCAACTTTGTTAGAGATGAGAACATATCGATACAAAGGTCATTCTATGTCGGACCCAGCAAAATATAGAACCAAAGAAGAATTAAACGAATATAAAGATCAGGACCCTATTATTGCAGTAAAATCAGTTATTGTAGAAAACAATTATGCTACTGAAGCAGAATTAAAAGCAATTGATGATAAATGCAAAGCAATTGTAGATGAATCTGTTCAATTCGCACACGAATCTCCATTCCCATCTGATGATGAAATTTATACAGATGTGTACGAAGAAGAAAATTATCCATTCATTAAAGAATATTAAACTATAGATTATGGCGGAAATTGTTAAAATGCCAAAGCTAAGTGATACAATGACTGAGGGAGTTGTAGCAGAATGGCATAAAAAAGTTGGTGATTTTGTTGAATCTGGTGAGTTATTAGCCGAGATTGAAACCGATAAAGCTACCATGGAATTTGAATCTTTCCAAGAAGGTACTTTATTACATATTGGTGTACAAAAAGGTGGAACTGCTCCGGTGGATAGCATTTTAGCTATTTTAGGGGAAAAAGGTGAAGATATTAGCGCATTGTTAAATCAAACCGCTGCCCCAGCGCCTGTTGTTGCTGAAGCTAAAATTGAAGCGCCAGTTGTTGCCGCTGCTCCTGTTGCTAGTAATGGAGCTTTAGAGGAATTAAAACAAAAAGCATCCGGAATTAAAGCCGAAATTGTAAGAATGCCTAAATTAAGTGATACCATGACGGAAGGTGTGGTAGCTGCTTGGCATAAAAATGTGGGAGATAGTGTGAATTCGGGCGAATTATTAGCTGAAATTGAAACAGATAAAGCTACCATGGAATTTGAATCTTTCCAAGATGGTGTTTTATTATACAAAGGTGTAGAACAAGGCGGAAGCGCGCCTGTGGATAGTATTTTAGCTATTTTAGGCGAAAAAGGTGCTGATTTTAATACTTTAATCGAATTAGAAAAATTAGCTAGCTCTACTGCATCTACTCCAAAAATTGAAGCTCCTGTAGTAGAAAATAAAAAAGAAAGTGTAGTTGTTGAACAAAAAGTAGCTACAAACAATGCTGCTCCTGCTGCAAGTAACAAAGCTGCTAAAGCACCTGCTGTAGTAGGGAAAGTAATGGCATCGCCTTTGGCTAGAAAATTAGCAGAAGACAGAAAATTACCTTTACATTTAATTCCAGGATCGGGTGATCACGGAAGAATTGTAAAAAGAGACGTAGATAATTTTGTGGTGGGTGGTAGCTTGTACAATGCTCAAGAAAACTTTAGCGAAGCACCTGTTTCTCAAATGCGTAAAGTAATTGCTAAACGTTTAAGCGAATCTTTATTTACTGCTCCTCATTTCTATTTAACTTTAGAGATAGATATGGACAATGCAATTGGTGCGCGTAAAGCATTAATTGAAGCCGATGGTGCTAAAATATCATTTAATGACATGGTAATTAAAGCTTGTGCTAAGGCACTTAAAAAGCATCCAGTAATCAACTCTAGTTGGTTGGGCGATAAAATCCGTACCAACGAACATGTGCACATTGGTGTAGCCATGGCAGTTGAAGAAGGATTACTAGTTCCAGTAGTTCGTTTTGCAGATCAAAAATCTTTAGCAGATATTTCTTCTACAGTAAAAGAATATGCAGGTAGAGCAAAAGATAAAAAATTAACCCCAGAGGATTGGGCAGGAAATACCTTTACAATTTCCAACTTAGGGATGTTTGGTATCGAAGAATTTACAGCAATCATTAATCCACCAGACGCTTGTATATTAGCAGTAGGAGGAATTAAACAAGTTCCTGTAGTTAAAAATGGTATAGTAGTACCGGGTAATATCATGAAAGTTACCTTATCCTGCGATCACCGTGTAGTAGATGGTGCAACAGGTGCAGCATTTTTACAAACCGTAAAAAACAACCTAGAAAACCCAGTATTACTTTTTTAAAATAATACTTCTAAATTATACAAAAAAGGTGTTGCAAATATTGCAACACCTTTTTTTTTCAACAAAATTTTCAACTCAATAAAAAACAAAATCAATTTTATTGATTACACAGTACTAAATTTACAATTATTCCCACCAATTACCTCATATTATAAAATATTGTTAATCAATACTATAAAAATAAATTTAAAACTTAATTAACCCCTAATAGTGCAAAAGTTTTCAACAAAGTGGTAAATTGTGGGCGTAAGTGGTAAAAATGCTTTATTTTTGAAACGATTAATCAAATTATGACCAATTTAATAGGAGAATACGAATGTAAGGTGGACGCTAAAGGGCGTTTATTGATTCCATCTGCACTTAGGAAGCAATTTGCTCCCGAGGCGGAAGGTCGTTTGTATGTGAAGCGTGGAATTGAGCAGTGTTTGGAGATTTATCAAAAACACGATTGGGAAGCTTTAAGCAAAAAAGTATCTAGCTTAAATCAGTTTGTGAAAAAAAACAGATTGTTTGCACGTAAGTTTATTAGTGGGGCAATGCAGTTGGAAATTGATAATATTGGTAGGATTTTATTGCCTAAAAGCATGATGGAATATGCCAATACCGATAAAGATATTGTTTTGTTTGCTTACGGAAATAAAATTGAGGTGTGGAACAAAGAGGCTTACCAAAAAGCTTTGGAAATGGATGAGGATGAATTTGCAGATTTAGCAGAAGATGTGATGGGTTTAATCAACAACAACGACGATGACTTATCATAAATCGGTTTTTTTACACCAAAGTATTGATTTACTTGATTTACAAGAAGGTGGCATTTATGTAGATGTTACTTATGGCGGCGGCGGACACTCGAAGGAGATTTTAAACAGATTACAAAATTGTTCTTTAATAGCTTTTGATCAAGATGAGGATGCTTTAAAAAATAAAATCCCAGACGACAGATTGTTGTTGGTGCATAGTAATTTTTCCGAAATGGAAAAGTACTTAACGCTTTACCAAATGTTACCTGTAGATGGTATTTTGGCGGATTTAGGCGTGAGCTCACATCAGTTCGATGATGAAAAACGCGGTTTTTCCATTCGTGCTAACGAAAAGTTAGATATGCGCATGGGGAAAAAAGTTAAAAAAAATGCTTACGAGGTTTTAAATACCTATAGCAAAGAGGAATTGGTTCGCGTGATTAAAAATCATAGCGATTTAATTACTCCGGCGCGTATTGCCAATGCCATTATCAAAAAAGTGGAGGAAAAGCAAATGAATACTACGGGTGATTTAATGGATGCTACGCGTTACATCGCCGAAAAAGGTAAGGAGCACAAGTTTTTTGCGCAACTTTTTCAGGCAATCCGAATGGAAGTGAATGATGAATTGGATGTGCTAAAAGCATTTTTGGAACAAAGTGCAAAAGTTTTAAAACCTGGAGGCAAATTAGTAGTGATTGCTTACCACAGTATTGAAGACAGGTTGATAAAAAACTTTATGAAAACTGGAAGTTTTGATGGCGAAGCAGAAAAAGATTTATTTGGCGTAAGCAAACACAATTTAAAAATGCTTACCAAAAAACCTTTAGTGCCTGATGAGGATGAATTAGAAGAAAACAACCGAAGCAGAAGCGCTAAAATGCGTGTTGCAGTTAAAAAATAAAATGGAAGAAAAAGGGAAAGAAAATAAAAAGAAAAAAACTGAGTGGTTATCGGATAAAATCTTTTTCGAAAACCTACCATTTTTATTGTTTTTAACCCTTTTAGGAATTTTATACATCACCAATAGTTACAATGTTGAGGCTAATGTTCGTGAGTTGGAAGAAATAAGAAAAGCTATTGTTGAAGAAAAAAATCATTTTGTAAACACTAAAACAAAAGTAAGTTTAAGCGGACAACGAAATGAAATTGCACAAAGAGTGGATACTTTAGGTTTAAAAGACGCTAAAAAACCACCTTATATTATTAAAATGAATAACGAAAAATAAAGTACACAATTTGTAAATGGACAATAAAAAGAAAATATTAACCAAAGTATATTTGTTCTTTTTTGCTATTGCAATATTTGGCATTGCTGTATTTGCTCAAATTATTAATATTCAGTTCTTTAAAAAAGAAGAGATTATCAAAAATGTAGCTATAACCAATGCGGGTTATCGTAAAGTTCCTGCTACAAGAGGCGATATATATGCCTATGATGGTAGTTTATTAGCCACATCTTTAGATATTTACACGGTTGGAATGGATTTGAGTTCGGGTGCTTTAACGGATGAAAATTTTAACAAATACTTAGAGCCATTATGTGATTCCTTACATGCATTATTGCCGAAAAAAACTGCAAAAAAATATCGCGACGAATTAATAAATGCGCGTAAAAAAAGAGTGAAATGGTATAAAATCGACGATAAAATGTCGTATTTAGACTTTAAAAGATTGCAAAAATTCCCTTTATTTGAGTTAGGAAAATACAAAAGCGGACTGGCATACAGTAAGGAAATTAAACGCAAACAACCTTTTGGTGTATTGGCTTTTAGAACAATTGGTAGCCGAGCACCTTATGGTTTAGAAGGAGCATTTGATAATTATTTACGCGGAAAAGATGGCGAACAATATCAACGTAAAATTGCAGGTGGAATTTGGGTGTCCATAAACGATCAAAACTCTATAGAACCAATAAATGGTTACGATGTATTATCTACAATTGATATTGGTATTCAAGAAATTGTAGAAAACGAATTAAAAAACAGATTAATTTACCACAAAGCGGATCATGGTTGCGCCGTTTTAATGGAGGTAAAAACAGGAAAAGTTAGAGCCATTGCTAATTTAAAAATTGATTCATTAAATAACTTTTGGGAAGCTAAAAATTACGCAGTAGGTGATGCTGAAGAACCGGGTTCAACTTTTAAATTAGCAAGTATGATGGCTTTGTTAGAAGATGGATTAATAAGTTTAGACGATGTTGTAAATGTAGGATATGGTGTAACAACATTTTATGATAAAAAAATGAAGGACTCGCACCCATATAGCTATAATAGAGATATGACAGTGAGAGAAATATTTCATGAATCATCAAACGTAGGAATTGCAAAATTAATAGTAAAACATTACGGTAGAGATCCTCAAAAATTTATTGATAGATTATATGGATTTGGCTTACAAAGTAAATTAGAATTAGATATAAAAGGCGAACAAGCACCCAGAATTAAGGATCCGTCGGATAAAAACAATTGGTCGGGTATTACCCTACCGTGGTCGTCTATTGGATATGAAGTTGCACTTACACCCATGCAAATATTAGCATTTTATAATGGGATAGCCAATAATGGGAAAGTGGTACGACCGTATTTTGTAGAAAAAATTAAAACAAAAGAAAAAATTGTTGCAGAGTACGGCACACAAATCATCAATCATGCAATATGTTCTAAATCCACTTTAAAAACTATGCAAGAATTATTGAAAGGTGTGGTAAAAGAAGGAACAGCAATGTGGGCATTTAATGGCACAGCTTATACAGCCGCAGGAAAAACAGGAACATCACAAATGAATTATGGAAACCGAAAAGAAGGTGATGGAACCGAATATCGAGCATCTTTTGTAGGTTACTTTCCAGCAGAAAACCCAGTTTATTCATGTATAGTTGTAATTAGCAACCCACGTGTAAATGGTTTTTATGGTAGTGTAGTTGCTGCACCTGTTTTTAGAAAAATAAGCGATAAATTATTTACAACTTGTTCTAATTTACATATTGATGTCGATACGTTAAAAAATAATCATCAAGAACATTTAATGACACAAAGAATTACAGGCAAACGAATTGATTTTTTAGCTAAAAAATTTGGTTTTAAATCAAATCGTAAAATACTATCAGATAATTGGTTATATACAAAAATTGAAAACAAGAAACTTAAAGTAATTAAAGAAGAAAATTGGAGCGAAAATAGCGTGCCTAATGTTGTAAATATGCCTTTACATGAAGCTATTTATTTGTTAGAAAACAGAGGTTTAAGAGTTAAATTAGTTGGACAAGGAAAAATTGTACAACAAAGTTTACTGCCTGGCGAACGGGTAAATAAAGGAACAGTGATTAAATTAATTTTAGGATAAGATGAAATTATTATCGGATTTATTGTACAAAGCTGGAATAGTGGAGATTAAAGGCACTACCAATTTAGCTATTACGGATATTTGTTTCGATTCGCGATTGGCGTCTTCATCATCCATTTTTGTTGCTGTTCGTGGTGTACAAGCAGATGGTCATTTGTATATCAATAAAGCAATAGAAAAAGGAGCAGTTGCAGTAGTTTGTGAAGATTTTCCAGATGAAATATTACCTAAAATTACATACGTTAAAGTAAAATCATCCTCATTTGCATTAGGTATTATCTCTTGTAATTTTTTTGATAACCCAAGCGAAAAACTAAAATTAATAGGTGTTACAGGAACAAATGGTAAAACAACAACCGTAACCTTATTGTTTAACTTAATGCGTAGTTTAGGAAAAAAAGTAGGCTTATTAAGTACTGTTCAAAATCAAATAAATGGTGAAATTTTACCTTCTACACATACAACACCTGATGCAATCCAATTAAACAGTTTACTAAACGATATGGTAAAAGCGGGTTGTACCTATGCGTTTATGGAAGTTAGCTCTCACGCTATTCACCAAAACCGTATTGCAGGACTGGATTTTGATATTGCTGTATTTACAAATATTACGCACGATCATTTAGATTACCACGGTACTTTTGATGAATATATAAACGCAAAAAAGAAATTTTTTGACGACTTAGGACCGAATGCAATTGCTTTAGTTAACAAAGATGAACGACATGGCGGAACAATGGTTTTAAATACTGCCGCTAAAGTACAAACTTATGGTTTGAAATCAATGGCAGATTTTAAAGCTAAAATAATCGAAAATGCAATTACAGGATTACAATTAAATATTAATGGTAAGGATGTTTGGACTAAATTGGTAGGAGATTTTAATGCATACAATATTTTAGTAACCTATGCTGTTGGTGTTTTATTAAATCAAGACGAATTAAATGTGCTTACCAGTATAAGTGTTTTATCTCCAGTAAACGGAAGGTTTCAACATAAAAAATCGGCAACAGGAATTATCGGTATAGTAGATTATGCACATACTCCTGATGCTTTAAAAAAGGTATTGGATACGATAAATTTGATTAAAGGAAATGGTAAAATATATACGGTTGTAGGTTGTGGAGGAAATAGAGATACGGCAAAAAGACCAATAATGGCAAAGATAGCTGCTACCCTATCCGACCAAGCAATTTTTACATCCGACAATCCAAGAAACGAAGAACCTGATGCAATTTTAAACGAAATGCGATTAGGATTAGACCCCACCTTATTACGCAAAACTTTAACTGTAACAGATAGAAGAGAGGCGATAAAAGTAGCCTGTAGTTTTGCGCAATCAGGAGATATTATTTTAGTAGCTGGTAAGGGACACGAAACTTATCAGGAAATAAAAGGAATTAAACACCCTTTTGATGATCAGGAAACTTTAGTAGAAACCTTTAAAATATTGCAAAAATAATGTTAGTTTATTTGTTTGAATACTTAGATAAATTGGACTTCCCTGGTGCGGGAGTTTTTCAGTATATTACTTTTAGAGCTGCTTTAGCAATGATTTTATCCTTAATCATTTCCTTAATATTTGGTAAAAAAATTATTGCTATGTTACACCGTTTACAAGTTGGTGAAACAGTTAGAGATTTAGGTTTGGAGGGGCAAATCCAAAAATCAGGCACACCCACTATGGGAGGTATTTTAATTTTAGGAGCTATTTTAATTCCAACTTTATTATTTGCCAAATTACACAACATTTATATTATCATGTTATTGTTATCCACTGTTTGGTTAGGAATATTGGGTTTTTTAGACGATTATATTAAAGTATTTAAAAAAAATAAAGAAGGATTACATGGTAAAGCAAAGGTTGTTGGACAAGTAGGATTAGGTTTAATTATAGGTTCTATAATGTTTTTTAGCGATGATGTAGTAGTTGCAGAAGAAGGAAGTGTAAAATACGAAATGCAAAACAACGAAATGGTTAAAAAAACCAACTGGGAAGTGCATAAATCATTAAAATCTACTGTTCCATTTTTAAAAAATAATGAGTTAAATTATGGGACTTTTGTAGAGTGGATAGGTTTAGATGCAGCTAAATGGGCATGGATTGTTTTTATTCCGATTGTGATTTTTATTATCACAGCTGTTTCTAACGGAGCTAATTTAACCGATGGAATTGATGGTTTAGCCACAGGAACATCTGCAATTATTGGCGTTACATTAGGTGTATTGGCTTATGTATCTGGTAATTCCGTATTTGCCGAATATCTAAATATCATGTATATTCCAGATACAGGAGAGTTAGTAGTATTCATGGGCGCTTTTGTTGGTGCATGTATAGGATTTTTATGGTACAATGCATTTCCAGCGCAAGTATTTATGGGCGATACAGGTAGTTTAGCTTTAGGCGGTATCATAGCTGTATTTGCAATTGCAATCCGTAAGGAATTATTGATTCCAATAATCTGCGGAATATTTTTAGCAGAAAATTTAAGTGTGGTTTTACAAGTATCGTACTTTAAATACACCAAAAAGAAATATGGTGAAGGAAGAAGGATTTTTAAAATGTCGCCATTACATCACCATTATCAAAAACTAGGATATGCCGAACCAAAAATTGTAAGCAGATTTTGGATTGTGGGTATTTTACTAGCTATATTATCCATTGCAACCTTAAAACTTAGATAATGAAATACTTAGTAGTTTTAGGAGCTGGCGAAAGTGGTGTAGGTGCTGCTTTGCTAGGAAAGGCAAAAAATTGGAGGGTTTATGTAAGTGATTTTGGTAAAATAGCACCAAAATATCAGGATATTTTAACCGAAAATGAAATTGATTTTGAGGAAGAACAACATACATGGGAATTAATTGAAGGGGCAGATTTAGTAGTTAAAAGCCCGGGAATACCAGATAAAAGTCCGTTGATACAAAAATTAAAAGCACAAAATACGCCCATTATTTCGGAAATCGAATGGGCAGCAAAATTTACACGTGCAAAATTAATTGGTATTACAGGCAGCAACGGAAAAACAACTACTACTTCATTAATTTATCATTTGCTTAAAAAAGCAAATTTAAATGTAGGTTTGGGTGGCAATATCGGTAATAGTTTTGCCGCTATGGTGGTGGAAGATAGCTACGATTATTATGTGCTAGAGTTAAGTAGTTTCCAATTAGAAGGGATAAAAGATTGTACATTTGAAATTGCTGTTTTATTAAATATCTCCCCCGACCATTTGGATAGATACGAGTACAAAATGGAAAATTATGTACAAGCAAAATTACAAATCCAAAAAAACTCTAAGGAAGATAATTGTATTATTTACAATGCAGAGGACGCATATTTTAAAGCTTCAGCAGAGCTTAAAAATACATCAGCTAAGGTTTTAACATTTGGTACTACAGCAGATAAAAATGCCTATTATACCTCCGAAAATTTAATTGTACAAAATACTTACAATATACACATAAACGATTTTAGTTTAGTTGGAAAACACAATTACAGTAATGCTTTGGCGGCAATGTTAGTAGGCGCACAATTGGATATTGAAGAAAATGTGGTTAAAGAAGCTTTACAAACTTTTGTAGCTATTCCTCACAGGCTGGAAAAAGTAGCAGTGATAAATGGCGTGGAATACATCAACGATTCTAAAGCTACCAACGTGGAGGCTACTTATTTTGCTTTAGAAGCTATGAAAAAACCAGTGCATTGGATTGTGGGTGGTGTGGACAAAGGAAACGATTACAGTACTTTAATTCCTTTTGTTCAACAAAAAGTTAAAAGCATTTTGTGTTTAGGAAAAGATAACCAAAAAATTATTGAAGTTTTTGGAGGTATAATTCCGCATATCAACGAATGTTCATCGGCAAAACAAGTGGTAGAAAAAGCTTCGGAAATTGCTCAAGAAGGAGACGTAGTTTTATTATCTCCTTGTTGTGCAAGTTTCGATTTATTTAAAAATTACGAGGACAGAGGTGATCAGTTTAAAAAAGAAATTAATTTATTAAAATAACAACAATTAAAATTTAAAACAATGACAAAGGGAGGATTTGATTTTCAGGACAAAGTAAATTACGGCGACACGTTAGCGGAAAACATTAAAGCAAATGTTTCTAAAATCAGAAAAGAATCAACAAAAGAAAGATTTGCTGATTTTGAAGATGTAGAACACAGATTAGAATTTGTGGCAAATATTTATGGAGTAGAATATATAAACGATTCTAAAGCCACTAATACAAATTCAACTTGGTACGCATTAGAACGAATGAATAATCAAGTAGTTTGGATTGTAGGTGGAGTAGATAAAGCAGTTGATTACTCATCTTTACACGAATTAGTGAAAGATAAGGTTCGTGCAATCATTTACATTGGAACGAACAAAGAAAAAGTTTTTGAAAACTTTTTGGATAAAGTTGATGTGATTACAGAAGCTAAATCGATGGAAGAAGCAGTACAATTAGCTTATTATACAGCACAAAAAGGCGAAGTGGTTTTATTATCACCTGCAAGTGCAAGTTTTAACCTTTTCGAAAACTTAGAAGAAAGAGGAAACGCATTTAAAAACGCAGTTAGAAGTTTATAATACTTTGTTTAACTTATGGAGTAAAGGAATAGGTTCATCCCTAGTTCTTATTCCTTTTACTTCTAATAAATAGCCTATGAAGTGGGTGTACGATAAAATATTTGGCGATAAAATTATTTGGGGCATAACAATATTTTTGTCGCTAATTTCCGTGCTACTTATATATGTAGCTACAGATGATTTAGCGTATGCATTTAAAGATGGAAATACTTTTTATTTTGCAACAAAACACGCTATAATACTAGCATTAGGTTTATTACTCATTTACTACGTACATTTAATCCCTCCTCATTTATTTTCTAAATTGGGTATTTTATTACTAATAATTTCAGTGCCTTTATTGTTGTTAACCCTATTTATGGGGTTTAATGTTAACTCGGCAGATAGATGGTTAATGATACCAGGAATCAATCTAAGTTTTCAACCCTCGGATTTAGCAAAAATTGCTATAGTATTGTATCTTTCTAGAATTTTAGTAAAAAAACAAGAAATACTAAAAGATTTTAAAAGTGTATTTATACAAATATTCCTCCCTGTTATATTTGTTTGTGCATTAATTGTAAAATCTAATTTTAGCACTGCTGCACTTACCTTTGGCATTTGTATGTGTGTAATGTATTTTGGAGGTGTGAAACTATGGCATATAATAATGGTTTTGGGAATGGGTGCAGGGATTTTCACTTTAGCTATCATAATAAAACCAGAAGCATTTCCAAGGTTAGAAACATGGAAAAAAAGAATATTTGCTTTTGAAAAAGGTGCTGAAGATAACGAAGCTAACTACCAAAGTAATTTGTCCAAAGCGGCCATTATTGATGGCGGAATTAAAGGTACTTTATTTAATGATGGTGAATATCCATCGCCCCCACAGGCTGCTTCAGATTTTATATTTTCCACGATAGTAAAACATTTTGGATTAATTGGCGGATTTACAACCATACTTTTGTACCTTTTATTTTTATTTCGATCGGTTAAAATTGCAGTACGGGCAGATAAAGTATACTATACTTTGGTAGTTGTTGGCTTAAGTAGCGCAATTGTTTTACAAGCATTTACAAATATGGCGGTTGCTGTAAATATTTTCCCTGTTACTGGACAGCCTTTACCAATGGTTAGTATGGGTGGTACTTCAATCTGGTTTACATCATTTGCAATAGGAATAATATTAAGTATCAGTAGAGTATCGGTTAAAACTAAAAATCCAGATATGAAAACTGAGGAAGTTGATGAAACTAAAGGTTAATTTCCAAAATTAAAAAATATGAGTAAAACTTTAAAAGTAATCGTAAGTGGTGGTGGTACAGGCGGACATATATTTCCGGCAGTTGCCATTGCAAATGCAATACAATATAAATATCCTCAAGCAGAAATTTTATTTGTGGGCGCAAAGGGTAAAATGGAAATGGAAAAAGTTCCAAAAGCAGGCTACCCAATAAAAGGTTTATGGATTAGCGGTTTACAACGTTCTTTATCGTTAAGCAATTTACTGTTTCCATTTAAAGTTATTCATAGTTTATATAAATCTATTCAAATAATAAAGGAATTTAAACCGCATATCGCAATTGGTGTAGGTGGTTTTGCAAGTGGCCCATTATTACAAGCTGCAGCATGGAAACGAATTCCTACTTTAATTCACGAATCCAATTCATACCCTGGTATTACCAATAAAATATTAGGAAAATACGTACAAAAAATTTGTGTTGCTTTTCCCAATATGGACAAATATTTCCCTAAAGAAAAGCTAGTTATCACTGGAAATCCTGTTAGAAAGGAATTAATGAATAGTGAAAATAAAAAACAACAAGCAATTGATTTTTTTAAATTAGATGCTCATAAACCTTGTATTTTAGTAATAGGCGGTAGCCAAGGAGCGCGATCCATAAATTTAGCAGTGGATGCAGTCCTAGAAAAATTAGTGAAACTAGGATATCAATTAATTTGGCAAACGGGAGAAAGTTATGCTGCTATAGCACAACAACGTATTGCACAAATCAACTCTCCCCTACTCCAATCTAGTGCTTTTATATACCAAATGGATTTGGCTTACGCTACAGCAGATTTAGTGATTTCGCGAGCAGGTGCGATGAGTATAACAGAAATTGCATTACTAAAAAAACCTTCTATTTTAGTTCCTTTTCCTTTTGCTGCAGAGGATCATCAAACAAAAAACGCTATGGCTTTGGTAGAAAATAAAGCGGCTATTTTAATTAAAGATAATGAAGTTCAACAACAATTAATGCCTCAAATAGAAGATTTAATAAATAGTCCAGAAGCATTAAATAATATATCAGATGCTTTAGAGAGGTTTAAAGTGGATAATGCCAGCGATTTAATTTTAGCTCAAGTAAACGAATTGTTAAACACCTATTTTGGAGATTTTAATTAACAAATTAACACTATGGAAAACCAAGAAATTGCTCAAAAAGCTATCGAAAAATTAGCTGAAACTATGCTAAAAATCAATCAATCGGATAAAGAAACAGTTAAAATAAAAATCACAAAATCTGGCGATTTTGTTGCAATACCAGTTGTTTTGATAAAAGAGTTACACAAAAAATTACAACAAATTGCAGAAGGTCAAGTAATAATCGAAGAAAAAATACAAATTACCAAAGGGAAAACGGTTGCAAAAACCGATAAAGCGCCCGAATATATTACTACCCAGCAAGCTGCAGATATACTTCAGGTTTCACGTCCATTTGTAGTAAAACTTCTAGAAAGTGGCAAAATCCCTTTCACCAAAGTTGGTACACATCGCCGTATCAAAAAACAAGATGTTTTAAAATATAAAAGTAAAGTTTAATAAACTGAGTTTTAAAAATCACAAGCTAAAATCTCCAATTTTAGTTCTTCGTAATTGGGTTAAATGTGCGCCTGATTGAAGTTTTTTACCAAAATCATTGGCTAATGTACGTATGTATGTTCCTTTACTACAAGTTACTTTAAAATCTAAATAGGGTAAATTATAATTACTAATTTCAAAATCATAAATAGTAATAGTTCGGGATGGAATTTCCACTTCAATTCCTTGTCGGGCAGTTTTGTATGCACGCACACCATTTACTTTAACTGCACTATGACTAGGTGGAGTTTGAACAATTTCGCCCACAAAACTATTTTTAACCTCGTTAATTAAATCTTCGGTAATATGTTGAGTAGGGAAATGTTCCTCAATTTCACTTTCTAAATCGTAAGTTGGTGTAGTTGCACCCAAACAAAAAGTACCTGTATATTCTTTTTTTTGACCCTGATAGATATGTATATTTTTGGTTTCTTTACCTGTACAAATAATTAATAAACCAGTAGCTAAAGGATCTAAGGTTCCCGCATGACCAATTTTTATTTTTTTAATTCCGAACTTTTTTAAAATGAAATATTTTAACTTGTTAACCACCTGAAAAGAAGTCCAATTTAACGGCTTATCCACTAATAAAACAGCACCATTGTTAAAATCCTCAAGCGATAAATTCTCAAAATTTTTATGAATTGCAGTTACTGAAAAAGGTAATTGCATATATTAAAAATTAACTAAACCTAAATATGAAGCAGCTAAAAATAAAACGCCTAAAAAAATGCGGTAATAACCAAAATGTTTAAATCCGTATTTTTCAACTAATTTTAAAAATAGTTTTACAGCAAACCAAGCGCTAACAAAAGCAAAGATTAAACCTAAAATTAACATAGTAATTTGAATAGAACTAAAATTTACTGGAGCTTTTAGTAAATCGTAGCCAGATGCGGCAAACATAGTTGGAACCGCCAACAAAAATGAAAACTCAGTAGCTTGCTTTTTATTTAAACCATTAAACACACCGCCAATTATTGTGGCTGCTGCTCTAGAAGTACCAGGAATCATGGATAAACATTGTGCAATACCAATAAAAAATGCGTTTTTATAAGGAATTTCCTCTAAATCTAACACTTTAGATTCCTTAGTAGTAACTCGTTTATCAATCCAAATTAAAATTACACCACCAATAATCAAAGAAATAGATACCACTGTTGGGTTAAACAAATACGATTTAATAATATCATAAGCTAAAAACCCGATAATTGCAGTTGGAATAAAAGCTACAATAAGTTTAAAGTAAATATTGATAGATTTTAAAAAACGCTGAATATACATTAATGCAATGGCAATAATAGCACCTAACTGTATAGCAATTTCAAATGTTTTTACAAATTCGTCTTCATGAATACCCATTGCCGCAGCGGCTAAAATCATATGTCCGGTAGAAGAAACCGGCAAAAACTCGGTTAATCCCTCAATAATGGCAATAATTATGGCTTGTATTACACTCATTATTTTTTGTACACTTCAGTTTTAGAATCCGTTTTTGGTTTCAACATTACACCAACACCAACTACAATAAATCCAATTAAAACAACAACAGGAGCAATGGTTAATCTGCGTGTGTTAAATATTTCGGGATTAAATTCTTTGGGATCTTCAACGGCCCCACCCGACATTAATACAAAACCTAAAACACAAGTTAAAAAACCTGCAATTATTAAAATAAAGTTTCTTTTATCTAATACAAAAGATGTAGATGCACTCATATAATTAAAAGTATAATTTATCAGTTTTTAATCTTAAAAATCTAGCAACAGCAAACCATGTAGATATCACGCTAATTAAAATTGAGGATAATATCATTGCAACATATAAAACTAAATCGTTAGTTGGATTCATTAAACTGGTAAGTTCTGGCCAATAATCATATAATAAATTTACACCACCTATAATACCCAAAACAGCAATAACTCCGCTAAATAATCCCATTAAAAAGGCATTCCAAATAAAGGGTGTGCGTATAAAAGAATTAGTTGCGCCAATGAGTTGCATGGTGCGTAAAACAAAACGTTGATTGTACACACGCAAACGTATGGTATTGTTTATTAAGGCAATAGCAACAATTAATAACAAAGCACTTACCCCTAATAGCGCCAAAGTAATTTTATGTAAATTTTGGTGTACCAAGTATAATAAATCTTTAGGATATCTAAAATCCGAAACCAAAGGATGATTTTTGATTATTTTCTCAAATTTTAATAAACTATCTGGATGTGCATATTCTGCTTTAAACTGTACATCTATATTTTGAGGCAGTGGATTTTCTCCTAAGGTTAATAAAAAGTTTTCGTTAGGATCAATGATTGCTTTGTATTCCTCTAAAGCTTCATTTTGATCTTTATAAATAGTTTTTATTACATAATCCTCTGCATCCAACATCTTTTTAAACTGCATGATTTCAATTTCCTTAGCTCCATCTTTGATATAAACCTCATATCTAAAATTTTCTTTGGATTTATCACTAATTTCTTTGCCACGCATTAAAAAAAACCCCATTAAACCCAACATAAATATTACCATTGCAATACTTATACAAGTGGAAATATAGGAACTTTTTGTTCGCCAATTACTGTATGAATTTGTTTCTTTTGTCATCGAGCGCTAAAATACGCAAAATTAGTTGTATGTAAAATTTATTGCAAAAAAAAGGAGGTGAAAATTTCACCTCCTTTACTAATTTGTTAATTGATAACTACTATTTGTTAGCTACAATATTTACTTGGAAATCGATTTCGTCTTTAATAACTTTATCTTTAGCTAAATCTGTAAAGCTTCCAGAACCATAAACAATACCCCAATCTGTTCTGTTAATCGAGAAGTTAGCTGTTACATTTACTTTATCATCTGCAACTGTAATTGTAGCAGGGAAAGTAATTTGTTTTGTAACATCTAAAATTGTTAATTCTGCCGTAACATTACCGTTTTCAACAGATTTTACAACGATTTTTGAAGTTGGGAAAGTTGCAACTTTAAAGAAATCATCACTTTTTAAATGTCCAACTAACTTTTCAGCATATTCAACATTACTTGCATCTTCTTCTTTAATTGTGTTCATGTCGATAACAATTTCACCCATTACAACTGCACCATCTGCTACATGTACTTCACCAGATTGAACAGCAATTGAACCATGGTGACCATCACCAACAATTTTGCTACCTGCCCATTTTACGGATGATGCTGCTGCATCAATTTTGTAAGCTACATGAGCACCTTGCTCACCACCTTCTGTTGCTTCTACATCTTGTGCTTCTACTGTATCGTTAGATCCACCACATGATGCTAATAATGCTACTACTGCTAAACTTAAAAATAATTTTTTCATTGTTTGTTGTTTTTAAAATTAATGCTGCAAATCTATGTTAAACCAATTGATGTTGCAACAAATAAATATTTATATTATGTTAAAATTTTATTAATTTGCCAAAATTCTTACTTCAAAATCAATGGTATCTTTAATTGTTTGATCCTTTAATAAATCAAAAAAGCTACCCGATCCATAAACTATTCCCCAATCTGTTCTGTTGATAGAAAACTTTGCGTTTACCTCTGTTCCTCCATTATTAACAGCTGCATCAAAAGTAATTTCATTTGTTTTATCCAAAATGGTTAAATCAGCAGTTACCTTATTACCTGTAATATTTTTAACCACAATTGTTGAAGTTGGAAATTTTTGTGTTTTAAAAAAGTCATCACTTTTTAAATGTCCAATTAATTGTGCAGCGTACTCAGGGCTTCCTGCGCCAACTTCTTGCATTGTATCCATGTCGATAACAATTTTAGCTGCCGAAACAGCACCATTATTTACATGAATTTCGCCTTCTTTAACTTGAATTGTTCCTTTGTGGCCATTCCCAATAATTTTATCGCCTGCCCATTTGATTACAGATTTTTCTGTGTTTACTTTTAAAATTGTTGCGCTCATATTTTTTATGTTTTAAATGATGATTCAAAAGTATGTTAAAACAATTAATGTTGCAACAAATGTTTAAATTTATATTCTTAATAAAAGTTAACACAAAAAATCTATTCATAAAATCAAGATAAATTTGAAACATGTATATAGATGAATTTAGAGACTATTGTTTAAGTAAAAAGGAAGTAACTGAGGAATTGCCTTTTGATGAAAACACACTTGTATTTAAAGTAGCAGGAAAAATATTTGCAATAACAGATATTGATAAATTTGAATCTATCAACTTAAAATGCGATCCCGAAAAAGCCGAAGATTTACGTGCAAGATACAATGCTATACAACCTGGTTACCACATGAATAAAAAACACTGGAATACCGTTGTAAACCATAGTGATGTTAATGATAAATTGCTAAAACAAATGATTGATGATTCCTATAATTTAGTTATCCAAGGCTTACCAAAAAAAACTAAACTAGAGCTGGGACTTTAATAACCAAAATCAAGAATGCGCTAATATTAGGATTTGGTTAACATTAAATAAACTTTACGCAATTAATTTTGGAAGATAATATGTTAAAATGTATTCCAAAATTTTATTACTTCTTTGTTTGCTATTTATTCCTTTTGTTCAAAAAGCAACATCCATCCAACATCTCGAAAATATTATAAGTACTTATCCAGATTCTGCTTTACGCATTTTAAATAATTATTTACCCAAAATTGACGAAAACAATCACGAAGAATTGGCAAAATCCAATTATTTAATGGGTAAAATATTTTATAATTCGGGCTTATTTTATAAATCCATGATTTTGTTTAAAACTGCCGAAAACTACATTAAAAAAACAAAAAATCATTCGCTTTATACTGAAATTAAGGTTGCAGAAAGCAAAACAGCCTATTATTTAAATCAAATTAATTTGGCTTTTAAAGAATTAACAGTAGCCGAAAAATATTTAATTAAACACAATCAAACAATACAACTAGCAGATATATATAGTGCTTTGGGTAGATTGCATGAAAAAAAATTAAACTACAAGCAAAGTATTCAGCTACAAAAAAAAGCTTTAAATATATATACTAAACAAAATAACAAAAACGGTATCGCTTTAGTTTACAATAGTATAGGTACAATTTACGAAGACTTAAACAAACACGATTCGGCATTTTACTACTTTGTAAAAGCGGCAAAAATTAATGAAGTTTTACAAAATTACGACGAGTTAGTAATTAATATAAATAACATAGGAGATTCCTACCGAAAAAGAAATTTACTAGATAGTGCCATATATTTTTCATCAAAAGCACTTGAATTGGCAAAACAAAAAAACTTTAAATATCAAGAAAGTGCAGCCCTACGCGATTTAGCAAAAATAAATGTACTTAAACAAAATTTTAGCGCTGCATACCAGTTTGAAACCGAAAGTAGAAAAGTGTATGAAGAAGTATATAACAGCGATTTAAACGAGCAAGTAGCCCTAATGCAAACTTTGTATGAAGTGGAAGAACAAAAAACAGTGATTAAAAACTTAGAAGAAGCTAAACGATTACAACGCAATGTTAATTGGGCAATTATAATTACTGTATTATCCATATTAATAGCATTAATTTTATTTTTCAGTAAAAAAAGAAACGATTGGAAGATTTCACAAAAACTATTGGAAAACCAAAAGAAAATTGCCGAAAACGAAAAGGAAATTTTACAATCACAAGAAAGTAGGTTGCAACTGGAATTAAAACACAAAAAATTAGAAGAACAATTTTTAAACTCGGAATATTACAGCTTACAAAAGGAATTGTTAGCACGAATGATGCAAAATATCGAAAAAGATAAACTGTTGGAAAACCTAAAAACCGAATTGAAAGAAATACAGCTAAATCCCAAAGAAAACCTAGATTTTAAACTTAAAATAATCACCAAAAAAATTAACGATGCTTTACAAGATAATTATGTTTGGGATGATTTTATTAAATATTACGAAGGATTAAATCATGATTTTATGCAAAAAATTAAATCTATTGCTCCTGATATAAGCTCCACCGAATTAAAGTTGTGTATTTTAATTAAACAAAATTTACAATCGGATAAAATTGCATCAGTTTTAAATATTAACAAGGAGAGTTTACGGGTTTCTAAATACAGATTGAAGAAAAAATTAAAAATTAACAGTGAAGAAAGCTTAACAAACTTTTTATTATCTATAAAATAATCAGTTGATTTATAATTATTTACAAAATTTGATAACGATTTGCTACATCTAAGTTAAGTGCTTGTTGCTGTTTTTTACAACTTACAATACTTTGCGTTGATGTTGAATAAAGAGCTTTGCAACACAAATTAAAAACTAATTTATTTATGAAAACAAAATTACAAATTATTGCATTTTCGGTAGTGTTTTTTACTACTGGTTGGATGCAAGCACAAAGTTTAAAATTGGAACAACGCATTCAAAAAACAGGAACTGTAACTGAGGATGGTGTTACTTTTAACGTTTCATCGGATGATGCCGAACAAGAAAATGATGCCATTGATGGTTTGTATGATGATGATTTAGATGCAGGTTGGGAAGGTGCTCCTGAGGATTTTAATACCTTAACTGTTGGTTTGCGTTTTAGAGATCTTTTTATTCCAAAAGGCGCAACTATTGATTCTGCTTTTATTGTTTTTACTTCTCATGAAGGAAAATCTGCTGAAGATGTTGCACAATTAACTATTTGGGCGGAAGCTACAGATAGCGCTAGTACTTTTAATGAAACAGATTTAATTACCGGCAGAACAAAAACTAATGCAAAAGTTAATTGGACAGTTGCGGAGGAATGGGGTTTATGGACTAAACACAAAACACCAGATTTAAAAAATATATTAAACGAAATTATTGCTCGCCCCAATTGGAAAAGTGGTAATGCTATTGCTTTAGTGGTTGAAGGAAAAAACCAAGGCGCTAGTGATGTTGAAAATGCTAGAGAATTTCAATCTTTCGAAAACATAGCCGACCCAGAGGATGGTGGCGACGGACAAAATCATCCGGATAGAGTACCGCAAATTGTAATTTATTACTCGGTAAAAAATGCAATGTTATCTCGCAGAATTATGGTAACAGATACAGTTGTGGAAGATGGCGTTTCTTTAAGAGTTTCATCTGATGATGCCGAACAAGAAAATGACGCAATTGATGGTTTATATGATGATGATTTAGATGCAGGTTGGGAAGGTGCTCCTGAGGATTTTAATACCTTAACTGTTGGTTTACGTTTTAGAGATCTTTTTATTCCTAAAGGTGCTGTAATTGATTCGGCTTTTATTGTTATTACTTCTCATGAAGGTAAATCAGCCGAAGATGTTGCGCAATTAACTATTTGGGCAGAAGCAGCGGATAGTGCTATAACTTTTAACGAAACAGATTTAATTACCAGCAGAACAAAAACGAATGCTAAAATTAATTGGACAGTTGATGAAGAATGGGGTTTATGGACTAAACATCAAACACCAGATATTAAATCCATTATTCAGGAAGTAATTAATCGTCCAAACTGGAAAAGTGGTAACGCTATTGCTTTAGTGTTAGAGGGTAAAAACCAAGGCGCTAGCGATGTAGAAAATGCTAGAGAAATACAATCTTTTGAAAATATTGCGGACCCTGAAGATGGCGGCGATGGACAACATCATCCAGATAGAGTTCCTGAATTGATTATTTACTATTCATCTAACGGTGTTGTAAATACGCAAAAAATTAGCTTAGTACAAACTTTAAAAATGTATCCTAATCCAACTCAAAATGTTGTAAATGTATTGTTGCCAAACAACGAAAGTTTTACCGTTGAATTTTTTGATTTACAAGGTAGATTAACGCATAAAGAAACTAATGTAAGTGGCAACGTATTAGTTAACGTAAGTAGCTTAAAAACAGGTTTATATATGGTTGTTGCAAAATCTAACAACAGTATTTACACCAACAAATTATTTATTCAAAAATAATAATCCATTTTAATTGAAAAGCGGGTAAATTCTACCCGCTTTTTTTCACTTTTGCTTAAGGATAGGAAGATGCGGAAACAACACCAAAAGCTTAATTGTATTGTCATAAAATTTCTTTCACAAGTAGATTTTTTACAATTAAGCAAAAAAAGTGTAGGGCTATTGATATGTATTTTTAGCTCAATTATTACACTAGCACAACAAAATACAAGTTTAAAAGGAATTGTAAAAAACAGTGCGGATAAACAAGTTTTAATTGGAGCGATTTTACGTTTGGATCATGAAAAAATTTATGCCTCAACAGATGTAAATGGTAACTTCGAATTAAAAAATGTACCTCAACAAACCGTAACTTTAATTTGTGAAATGTATGGTTTCGAAACCGAAACTTTAAAAATAAATCCTCCATTTAACTCCTTTATCGAAATTACTCTTCAACCAAAATCTGTTGGATTAAAAGAGATTGAAATTGTGGGTATTGCCGAAGGTAATTTAAAAGCAATGTTGGATATGAAAGAAGCAGAAAATATTAAAAATGTGGTTTCTGCCGAACAAATTAAAACTTTTCCGGATGTAAATGCTGCCGAAGTGATGCAACGTATGTCGGGTATTGCTTTACAACGCGACCAAGGCGATGGGCGATTTGTGCAACTTAGAGGAACGCCTCCAGAGTTTACAACTTTTAATATCAATGGCGAACAAATTCCTTCGCCCGAAGGTGGTGTGCGATATGTTGGAATGGATATTATCCCTTCGGATCAAATCGAATTTATTGAGGTAAACAAAGTTTTAACGCCCGATATGGATGCCGATGGTATTGCTGGTGCTGTAAATATTAAAACTAAAATGGCTACCAAACAAGAGGGCGAAATTAGTGCAACCATTACAGGTGGTTATGGTAATATTAGGGCGCGAGAAAATTATCAGGGACAGTTTTCGTACGGACAACGTAAGGGGAAATTGGGTTTTCAATTAAACAGTAGTTATTTTCATAATGTTCAGGGCTCGGATAATTTAGAATTTAAATTTGTTAAAGGTACTTTTTTTGGAAGTCAGGATGCTGGTGAAAACAACTATTTTTTACAATATCGCGAAGTACAATTAAGGCATTACGATATCCAAAGAACCAGAATTGCGATTAGTCCAACTTTAGATTATAAATTCAGCGATAAATCTCGTGTGTATATTAAAGCAATGCACAACGATTTTAACGATTTTGAAGTACGCCGACGTAGAATTTATGATGTAGATGATGCATTATCAGATAGTTATTATTTGTATGGCGGAATACAGCATGATGTTAAAGCACGCAATAAAATTCAAAAATTAAGCTCGGTAAGTGTAGGTGGCGAACACGAAATTTTTAAAGTGAAATTAGATTATCAACTATTTTATGCAGTGGCTACTGAGGAAGAACCCGATAGAATAGAATCGGTTTTCGAAAACACTGGAAACGCAATTGCTATTCAATTTGATAAATCTAATCCCAACTTTCCTCGTGCAAGTTTTCCATCTATTTTAAATAGTAGTAATGCCAACAATTATGCTACGTATTTCATGGATGAATTACTATTTAGAAGCGGAAAAGTAAACGATGTAAATTTAACACCAAGGGTAAACATGGAAATTCCTTTTACATACAAAGAAGTAAAGGGATATTTTAAAGTGGGTGGAAAAATTAGGCACAAAGAAAAATCTCGTGATAATCATGCGCAAAATTTTGGATCGTATCGTACAACATCAAATTTATACCCAGGCACTGGTCCGGAGTTAAACTTGTTAACCATTACTGATAACTTTGCAGATAACAATTTGTTAAATAGAGGTTATGTGATGAACAATATGCCCTCTTACGAAAATTTAGCTTTGTTTTACGAACAAAATCCACAGTTTTTTATTTTAGATAGATTAGCTACTACACAACAAAATTTTGGCGAAGATTATAAAGCTAGAGAAAATATAAGCTCGGCTTATGCAATGTTTAGGGTAGATATTAAAAAATTAATGGTAATTGGTGGTTTAAGATGGGAAGAAACTAAAGTAAATTATACGGGTAACCGAATTTTAACCAATGGTAGGAGAGTGGAAGGAATTGATACTTTAACCGATACCCGTTTCCATACTTTTTTATTGCCTCAAATTCAGCTAAAATATGCTTTTAATAAGTCGATAAATATTAGAGCAGCTTATACCGAAACCTATTCCCGACCAAATTTTGATTATGTTTTACCTTATCGCCAGCAAAGCGAAAGGGAAGAAATTAGATATGGTAATCCTAATTTAAAGTATCCTAAGGCTTATAATTACGATTTTATGGTAGAAAAATATTTAAAAAAAGGTATTTTAACAGGGGGTATTTTTTATAAAAAAATAGACGATTTTATTGTGCAATACAAACGTTTTGCTCATGAAGGAAATCCGCAAAATTTTAGTTTAATGGAAATTACTACGCCTATTAATGGTTTAAATGCTAACGTTTATGGTGCAGAGTTACAGGCGCAATTTATGCTGAATTTTTTACCTGGTTTATGGAAAAGATTAGGATGGTTTTCCAATTATACTTATACCAATTCTAGTGCTTTAATTAGCGAGCGTTTGCCTGCAAATGTAACTGATGCAATTGCCGAGTTTGGCGATAACGATTTTTCGAATATCAATCCGAATGGAAAAACCGAAAAAATTACTTTACCCGGACAAGCCAAACATACTGCAAATTTTGCCGTGTTTTACGATGGAAAAAAAATGTTTATTAGGGTAACAGCAAATTATCAGGATGCTTTTTTAACCGAGTTGGGAGCCGACAAAGATTTAGATGTGTATTATGATTATTCGTTAAGGTACGATATAACAGCTAGTTACCGTTTAAATACTAAGGTGCAATTTTTTGCTAACGTTTTAAATTTAACCAATACTCCTTTACGTAAATATTTGGGAAATCCGGATGTTGTGCAAATGCAGGAATTTTACTCATGGGGGATTCGAGCAGGAATCCGAATCAATTATTAATTTTTTAACAATCAAGTTTTATACAAAATGAAAAAAAATCAGCTTTATATTTTTGCATGTGGATGTGCATTATTTTTATCCTGTAATACAGATAATTTACAAAAAGAAAATTTCCCAGAAGTAACCGCAGATTTTGAAACCGAAGCAATGGCTGCTGGAACAGATGCAGATGCCGCCGATGATCCTGCATTTTTTTACAATTCGGCAAATCCCGAAAATTCTGTGATTATCGGAACAGATAAAAAAAGAGGTTTAGGGGTGTATGATTTACAAGGTAAGTTATTGTTTTTTAGCGAATTAGGTAAAGTAAACAATGTGGATATTTTGGATAATTTTATCTTACAAAACGATACTTTTCCTTTAGTTGGTGCAAGTAATAGAACAGATAAATCTTTGTGTTTTTTAAAACTTAACGCTCAAAATCAACTAGAAGAAATTAAACAAACAGTAGTTTTTTCGAGAGTGGACGATGTGTATGGCTTTTGTTTTTATTCCAATTTTCAAAACAATATTCATTATGCATTTATTAGTGGTAAAAACGGTATGGTGGAACAATGGGAATTATCTATTAATAATGGTATTTTACACCCTACATTGGTTCGTACAATTCAAATTCCTACACAAGTAGAAGGTTTAGTTGCCGATAATAACACCCATATTTTATATATTGCCGAGGAAGATAATGGTGTTTGGATGTACGATGCGCGCCCAAACGAAAGTTTCAAACCAAAATTAATACAGGCTACTATGCCTAAAAATAATCCCAAAATTAAAGATGACGTGGAGGGCTTAAGTATATATAATCAAAATAATGGCAAAAGTTATTTGGTGGTATCTAGTCAGGGAAATAACTCTTATGCCTTGTTTAATTTAGCTAATCCCGAGGAATATATTGGAAGCTTTAATGTAATGGATGATAAAGTGGATGGTGTAGAAGAAACCGATGGAATTCATGTGTGTAGCAAAGCCATTGGGAATAGCTATCCTAAAGGAATTTTTATAGCGCAAGATGGATTTAATTTTGATGGAAAAACTAAAAAACCTCAAAATTTTAAAGTGGTAGATTGGCGTAAAATTGAAAAAGCTTTAAAATTATAATCCAAAAATACTGGGAAATAGTAATTTGTATTTCCCAGTATTTTATTTATTCTGATTCCCCTTTATTATACCTAATATCAATTTCTCACAGAACACACAGATATTCACAGAGTTTTTTATTTATACTTTTTTTCACAGATTCCACTACGTTTGAAAGATTTCACAGAATCAAAAAAC
>JACCEC010306940.1_pt1 | contig 74368 bp, 101 predicted proteins | sample 7450121 | NCBI WGS metagenome assembly JACCEC01 (sample SAMN15323455, study PRJNA562643) | freshwater metagenome | isolation source: river surface water | place: USA:Blue River Watershed | collected 2017-08-18
TGCTAACAGCCGTAACTACACCCTCAACATAATTTGAACCATCATTAGCAGCGCGTAACCTAGAGCCTGTCAACCATCCTAAATTAGAACTTGCAGTATAGGTAAAAGTTTTACTGCCCGTACCAATACTATTTGAAGATACTGAGGCTCTAGTAATGACTGCACCTCCGCTTCCACTACCAGCAAAAGCAATATATCTACCAGTTGTGTCCGTAGGAGAAACAACTGTAGGTAAATTTTCAGAAGTAGTGGAACTAGCGTCATAGAGATACCATCCTGGATTAGTAGTTCCATTATCATCTACAGCATAAAGTCCTCCGTTTATTCTTTTTGGAGTAGTTGAATTAGTCAAACCTTTCAACTCTGCGATCGCCCCAACTTTAAAAATAGGAGTATCATTACTGACTATTTTTAACCATCTACCGGGAGAAGAAATATTAATTGCTGTTGGCTTGATAAATAAATCACTGTCATCTACATCATAAGAAGTTGAATCAAACCTATATTCCGCATCCACAGAAATTACATAACGAGCTTGCCAAGGAAATATATCAGCAAGTTCCAATGCTCTCAATGCAGATAAATCCGCAACTGGTAAACCGATCGCTCTAAATAAAGTTTGCAAATCAGCAAGTGTGCTACCAGACTCAACCACACAACCTAATGCCGTATCATGAGAAATCGAAGTAACAGTATTTTCATACAAATATGCGATCGCAACTTCATAATTACCAGAAGTGAAGACACTGGAATTAGCTTCAAATGTGCTAGTGAATGAAGTTGGGATAAATAGCCCTACTTCAGCAGCAACAGAAGGTAAAGAAGTGATTATTGTGCTACTAGATGAACCTACCAATATTGTTTCGGTAGCGTTAACTCCAGTGATAGGAGTGTCAAAAACATGAATATTAGAACTACCAACAATTCTTGCGTAAACTCTGATTTTGCCAGCGTTTAATTTAGCAGTCGTACCAGCAATTACATCGGGATAATCAGTTCTAATTGCGGTAGCATGAGTAACAGTAATACTCAGAATTTTAGTAGCATCTAAAGCAATAGAACCAGCCCAAGCTGTCGGACGGCCAACACTATTTACTGTACTAATTACGGCTCTTAATCCTGCTGTATCAGGAACAGTAGCAGCTACAAAACAAGTTCCATTGTTGGTAACTAAAATCTTCTGATTTGCAGTATTTGAACTTGCACCAAAAACATCAGTTCGTCCAATATTTCGCCATTTGTAATAAGCAATTGATCCCGAACCACTATCAGCCAATAAACTTAAACCTGTACCATTTGGTAAGATTCTTCTTTTGCCACCAGTGGGGAAAATTCGAGAACCAATATCGTCAAAAGCTGGATCATATTCTGCATAGTGCGGTGCTAAATAGGGATAAATTTTGACAACTTCACCTTGATAGGCTTTATTATCAACGTCTGCCATATCAAATGCCATTTGTATTTGTAACACATAGGCAGAACCAGCAGGTAAATCCTTTGGTAGTAGTAAATTTGTGATTGCATCCCCTTGGTAGTCCAATTCACCACCAACGGACATACCAGTTGTATCTAAAACTCCTGTTGACGTACTCGCATAACCCAAGAAAGTAATTTTCATTAATCCCTTGAAGTCGTCAGAAACAATTTCATCATTAGCTGTTGAGCAAGCTATTCTCACTCGCTTACCTTGGGAAATTAGATTATTAGTATCGTTGACAATCCAAAATTTTACAGGCTTAGACAAATCGCCAGAAACGTCATAATCAGGGGTAATTATTGCTGAATAATCTGTAATTTTTGACAAGTCAACATTTGCCCCTCCCTCATCTATAGTTGATGCCACATAAGGATTAAAATTCTGGGGATTACAAAGAATCCAAGCAGATGCGCGATCGCTCCACTCTACGAAATTAGCGGTAGAAGTGACATATCTTCTCATCCCATTAATTCTGTTAGTAGATGGCAAAGCTGCGGGGTTCGCTACCACTGCATTTAATTGAAAATGGGAGTCATAGGATAAAGTGATTGTCGTTGGTAAAGTTGTTGGGGTAACTCCATCAATATCAAATCCTGGATAAGTGGCCACCACACAACCCGAAGCCGGAGAATTGGTAGTTGCCATCACTACACCAATTTCATGGATATCACTTGCTGTTTTTCTGATTGTTGATGCCAGTGGAATTAATAGAGATTGATTGGCGGCGATCGCAATACTGGCTACTGGAGAAAAGTCGGTTACTCCACTGCGATTCCGACAATAAATCCAAATATATTTTGTACCTGCAATAGCGATCGTTGTATTACCTGATGAGGTAGCAAGAACGGGAGATGGAGGAGTTGGGGTAGAAGCGTATTGAGTTCTCATGTTTTTATTTATGGATGATAACTATGTGAGCTAACAATGATGCCTTGAGCATCTAAATCACCATTTTCCAATAAGTAAGGGAATTTTATTTTATAATCCACTAAAAAAGTTTTCTCGTATTTAACATTACCATCATTGTCTATACCCCATTGTGCGATCGCTCTTTGCTTATTTGAATTTTCCACAAAGCTAGTATATTCATTCACATAGTAATCATAACAAACCCTATATATTTTTCTGCCTATTAAGTTGTCCGTGGATAATAAGCTATCTGAGTTTATTTTATCTATCCTTTCAGAATATGGTTGCCTGATTGTGTATCGGCTAATCGGACTAAGATGTATGAAGGGTAAAGTTTGATTGCACTTAACCACGAAAGTGTTGTAGTTTATCTCATAACTAAATTTCCATACATCTCTTTTCCCGGCACTTGTGTTATATTCATTATTTGCCCAGATAAAGCAAGGATTTTTAACATCAGCAAAAGTATTAAATCCGTCATCATACTGTGACAGATAATAGTTCCAGAAGCAACCATTATCTAAAATTAAATAATAAGTAGGTAGACTATTCTCATTACCTTGTGAGTATGGGATTGGTTTAAACTCAGTAATAGTAACGGACAAAGCGAATCTAAAAATACCAGGACTATACGTGACTGAAGTAATATTGCCCCGAATTGCATAAGGCTTGTTATTAATAGTCTGAAAAAATAATACTGGTTCACCTATGTATTCACTTAGATTAAGACTTTGTATTTGTGAATAATCTACGTAAGGACGGAAAAAACTCGCTGACTCCACAAATGACAATGACAAACCTGTTGATTCTAAAGTCAAGCCTTCATCTCGAAGAGGAACAACTAAAAACTTGCCACTACTATTTAACTGAAGAGTTGATTCACTGCCTACTGATTTCAGAAAAAGATTATTAATACCTGAGTAAGTGAAACTTCTATTATACCCGTCTGTACTGGGTGTTTTTGGTGTGTAAGTCCCAGTTTGAGTATAATTAAATTGCTGAGTTATGTATTGCTTGCCAAAATGCAATCCTAGTAACTCACCTTGGATATTTTCAGTGTAAGTATAATTACCACTTCTAGTTGCTGTATATGTAAATGTGGTATTTCCTGAAGGTGTCCAAGTTGTGCAGTTTACGGTTCTGTTTCTTAACGCATATCTAACATCAAAACTACTTACATCTAAGTTTTCAACTGTTGAACTATTTGAAAGCGTCTCCACTATTCCATCGTGAATAATTTTGTTTGAATTATCAGGGAGAATAACGGCATCTAATTTAACAAAATCGTATGCGTTTATATCACTATACGGATAAAAAACATTTTTCTTTAATTCTTCAAAACTTTCCGCACCAGGGACATCTTCTTGTATTGCGCCTTTTAAATATTTATTAGTATTATTAATTATAAATCCAGTACCTATTTCTATATAAGATTGCCAAATATTATTTCCTAAATAACAAAACACAGGATTAAAAGCATCAACAGCGTTCCAATTATATTCATTTGATTCAATAGTGGTAATCTGGTTATTGACCAAGAATTTATATTTTTGAGGATAAAACCGCTTATTGTAGTCATCATTGTAGTAACTATAATTAAGTAGATAGCTATTTGTAGTTGCAATGAATTTATTACCTAAATTCAATAGAAATCCATCTCTTGCACTAAAGCCAACTGTCTCATTGCTTGCAACATTAAAACCATCAATTTTTTTAAGGCTATTCTTTCCACCAGTTAACCAAAAATCTCCTAAATTATTATCAGGCGGCTTTGGATATAAATACAAATCTACGTTCAATAATGTAATAACAGGATAAATAACTTCATCACTACTACTCGATTTTCTCTGAATCAAAACATCCTGTTTGACAATAGTTCTTTGCTCACCAAAAGCATACCAAGTGTCATTGACTTTAAAAACTATTACCTCACCGCTAGAAATAGGATTAGCCGCGATCGCACTAATAGAGTATCCTTTTGGATGATAAACATTGACAGTTCCATCGTTGCTCATGCCACTAGTATTGCCAACAAAATAGTTGCCAGTGGCTTTGATAATATCAATAATTTCTTGGGATAACTGTTGAGGTGTTTTCATCGGTAAGATACAGTATTATCTCTGATTGTATTTCGAGCATACAACTCTAAAGAAATTGTACTATTACTATCAGTTAATTTTCCATTAGAGATAGAGAATGTTGGCTGCAATTTCTTAATTACAGATATTAATTCTTCAGCTAATTGCTGTTGAGTTTTAGACATTAGAATCGTCTCCTGTTAGGTGAATTTATTAAAACGTCTCCAATTACTTCGGCAGTACCACCAGTAATTTTTAGGGTTGGATCGCCTGTCGCGTCTGGTTTTAATGGATCAGTCACTTTTTTCTCAGTGATAGAAACACTGATGTTTGGCAATAATCCCAATGTAACAGAAGTTGGTTGAGCAATACACAACGGCGATAAGCCATAAGCATTATTATTGCCCTTAAATTCCAGCGACCAGGATGCACTCATCACAATCCATTGACCCTGAAAGCGATCGCCTCCAGATACTACAGAATCACCGTCTCTAATTGCTGGATAGAAAGTGAATATAGTTTTTTGAGCCTGATCTTTTTGAAGTGCCTCTAATCTCAATTCAGTCTCTAATGCTATTTTAGCTTGTTCTTTATCTTTAGCTAGTGAATAACTTTTACTGCCACCTTCCTCAACAAATTCAGATCGTTCATTGTAGTTTGCGTAATAAATGATTGTTGTTTTTGGAGGATTATAAGCCTTCTCATTTTTAGTAGCTTCGTTTTTCTCCCAGTCAACTTTTTTAATTGTTGCTTCGGGCAATCTACCAGACACATCTTTAAAAGATATTTTTTCACTCAAATCAGAAAAAGCAGAATTTTGAGTAGAGAACTCAGTTATTTTTTCCTTATATAAATTTGGTGAGACTACTGTTCTTTCAGCTTTATAGTACGATTCTTCCCCAGTTGTTTTAGGTTTTAAAGGGGCATCCGGTTCTGAATCTGGATCGGGAGTAAATGCAAAAGACGAGTTTACTTTGGATTCAGTCACAACCAACATTGAAGCTGCATAATTAGGGTCAGGATAGATAACACCAACTTTTACGGGATCTTCGCTGCTTTTTCTGCTGACAAGTTGTTGCAGCCTTGGCTCTAATTCTTGATAGTTTTTCCACTCAACAGTGAAAGGTTGACTGTCGTTATTTTTGCCGTAAATTAAGTCTGAGGAAACTAATTTATACGCTGTTTTTGATTCAAAAGGTATTTGTCTGTATTGATATAATTTCCATTTCTTTTGAGCGTATGGATCTGTTGCTCTATCTGCTGCCCATTCAATTGTTTCTGTCCCATTTTCTTTTTCAAATCGCAATCTTTTCCAGCCCGTAGTTCTCTGCTCAATTAAATATTCAGCATTATTAGCAAAAGAACCACCACCGAATGTAGAGTTAAAGCTGGCAAAAGAAGCGTAATCAGGATGAAGAATTAACGGGACAGTTCTAAGAGATAAGCTAGTCGCTCCTGATTGATCAGGGTCAAGTGCCTGAATACCTAAAGCTAATCCAGAAATTCGCTCGTAAAAAGATTCTGTTTCTTGATACTCAACAACTTTCCAGAAATTCTCAGGCTCATCAGTAAAAAGTAATCCATCTCCAATATGTATATCTTCTGAAGTATATTCAAACTTAGCAATCTCCACTACCTCTTTCATAGTGACACCATTCACGATAGTGGTTGTTTTCCTGGTTTTACTAGGACTAGAAGCATCGCTCGTAGAATCTAAACTTCGCAAAACAGTAGTTCCAGCAGGAGGTGAATTAAAATTTTCATCCGTTTCTACAAGAATTTGAGTAAATGGTTCTTTCCTGGTAAATGGAATTGATGACGGAGAATTTGGCACAGTATTAGTATCGTCCTCTTCTGTATCGCCCCATGTCAAAACAGTATTTTTAATACCTTTATTGTTTCTTCTCAAGGTATTAGAACCGTCGCTAGTTATTTCCTGAATAGCAAAATTCCATTTACCACCAGAATTTAGCCTTTTTAGTGCCACAGAACCATTGCTATAGGAAATATAACAGCCATTGACAGCAGCAATATTAGCAACAACATCATCTACTGATATAGCAAGATTTCTGTCGGCATTAGCAGGAATAGGGATTAGCGCGGTCGGTCCATTATATCTAATTCCAGCTTCGGACGCGATCGCAAATATACTAATATTTTTAGCACCGTAGGGAACAATCTCAAATACTTTAACTTTTTTAGATATTTTCTCTTCAATAGCTGATTTTAGAGCAACATTCACAGTGAAGATACTAAATCTACGACTATTTTTCCATACATAATTCTGACGACTGTAGCTGTACGCATCAACTATATAATCTATGCCATAAATAGTAACTTCCTTATCTCCTTGCTTAGGATTATAAGCAGACTCAAATTGTGAAATATCTTGTTCAAGAATATCTTTATATTCCAAAGTACCGGACGGAAATCCCTGAAAAGTCACCCCAAAACTAACAGTACCATCAGTCATAGGAACTGGTAGTCGGGGAGGATTCCTGACAATTGACGTAGTTAAGCTTTCTGTTCTTCCTCTAAAAGCCATTATCTGTCATAAGTGAGAGAACCAATTCCTTGAATACCTGTAACTTGATTATTTTCTTGGAAGTCAGGTAAATAATTTCTATCAACAAAAGTATTAGCTAGTTTACTGGGTTGATTCCAGGTAAATTCCCACAATATAGGATTAATAATATCTTTACAACTGCGAAAACTTTTACCAATCCAGTCAACTTGATCTAGAAATTCCACTGGGAGGAAAAAAGAGGCGATCGCGCATTGGACTACAGGATTAATAGTTAGTGCGCCAGTAACAGTAATTGAATCACCAATTGCTAACAATTCGGCGCTCTCAATTACTAGAGATGTTCCTGATTGAGTAAAACTGTCACCAGGATAAATGCTAGTGGGAGTGAAATTGCCAGGAATTGATATTGTGTATGGAGTAGAAGATGAAATGCTAGACGTAAAAGTAATTATTGCCTCTGTGGGAGTAGTTTTTTGATAGAAGTGAATTTTATCTGCACTAAACCAAAAATTGTCAGGTAAAGCTTCATCGGCGGACAATACTTTCGTGTAGCCAATAATCCTCACATCCACCAATTCTGCATTTACGCTAACAGTGGAGTAATCACCAATAAAATCAGGCTTTTCAGGACTCAAATCATCAACCGTCCATCCTGGATTAGTCCACCAATTCGCGTAAGTATTCACTCTCAATAACGGACCCATTCCTCTGTCAGTTTCCGAATACCAAAAACGACAAACAGAACCCATACTAGACAAGGGTTCTGGAGAAACGGGTAAATCAGTGTTATTGAGTCGGAACATATTATTTGAAAGTTTGAGAATCAAACACCAGTTCAATCGTATCCATAAAGTTAATCCCATTTGCCGTAAAAGGCTTAGATGGATTTACTTTAGTTAAAATCGCATCTGGAATTAAATACCCAAAAACATTGATATCCTCAAAACTAGCTGCACCAGTGATTAACCCAGAGACATTATTGTCTCGTTCGTTTTCAAATGCTACTAAGTCGGCTTCAGTGCCGCCAACCAAAGTAAACGTTACCGTCTTCTTTACAAGTTGGACAGTAGTAATCGTACCATTTCGATTGATATTTACGTCCTGGGTTTCTCTATCACTGAAAGCGATGGAGTCTGGTTTGAAAGTGTATCCACGGAACGGAAAATAATTTGCATTAATAGCCATATCAAAAATAGGGAAACATACTGTTCTAAGTACATTTTAGTTAACCCTATCCTAATTACCTATATAAACTTTTTATTACAAATATGTTATATTAAATCTGTTTACTTAAATATTTTTATAGTGAGTAAAATATCTGAGTTACGAAAAACGAAAAAGATTACTCGAAGGGAGATAGCGATCGCTCTCGATGTCACCGAAACAACTATTTACAACTGGGAACAAGGAACAGGTATCTCGATATGGATAGAGCGAGTTGTCAAATTGTGCGAAATATTAAATTGTGAACCAAAAGATTTATTACCCCAAAGAAATGAAAACATTAATCTGGATTGAGGGTAGAGGAATGGGCAAAGCTCGTCCTAGAGGTAGTAGCCGAGTCACTAGGAAAAATGGCAGAAATATTGCTGTTACTAAATTTCATACCTGTTCCAAATACAGGCAATGGACAAATGATGTCATTCGCCAAATAGCAAAACAAAACACACCTAAATTCACAAAGCCAGTTTCAATTTGTTGTAACTTCGTAAATTTTAAGAGTTCCGACACCGATAACATCACTGGAGCAATTTTAGATGCCCTTGTCAAATCCAAAGTTATCGGGAATGATTCTGCCAGTTATGTAGTTAAATCGGCTGGTGAGTTTAGCAAGCTACGAAAAATCAGAAACTCTCCTAAACAAATTGGTATTTTAGTAGAGATTGAAGAGAGAGAAATTAAGGAACTTGAGCCAGAATTAGCTAACTTTATTCGTGGATTTGGTGTATCTATAGGTTAATCTATAGATAATTTATTCATACTTCTATGTTAATCAAAGCTTCCTGGAACAAATCTTCCAGAAGGCTTCTTACTTCTATCGAGCTACTGCTTTTTTTCAATTTTATACCAAACACCACTAGACTTCTTAAACTTGAATCCATAAGCTTGTCGTGGCAAGTGGGGCATATCCAGAATCTCTAATAATTCTTCCTTTGTTCGTTCCCAACCGTTAACAGCGTGTTCTTCTAATCGTCGTAACAATTCATCAGGATGGGGACGATTAAATTGAGAAGCTACAGCCATTAAAAAGTCTTGATTACTAGGAATAATATTATCTATAGATACATCTATAGGTTCACCAACTCGTTCGATTTGATATTCTGCTACCGTTTCCATATCAGCGTAATTATAATTAAATTCTGCCATTACTTTACCACCTTTTAAATGCTCATGCAAAGCATCCAATATCTCTACTTGATATTGATAAATATAGGATTTTCTCTTATCTCCATGTTGCTTAAAAGGTTGAATTTTTAGATATTTTAACCTGTTGTTCAATGTCTGATCCGATATGCCATACTTGACTTCCAGTGGACGTAGAAGTACAGGAGTATTATTGAGTTCCATGTCAGCACCCTAAAATATTTTAAGGTCAGGATATCACAACTTGGTGCTTCTATAGTTGTATCTATTGGCATAAAAAAGCCGCACTGGTGCAAAGTGCGGGCATGGAGTGATTACTGGGATTGATTTAAAAATTCAATATATAAAGATGGGAGATATAGAAATATTATAGCCTAAATATCCTCCAAATAATCATTAATAATATTTAAAATTTCCTGTTTATCTTCCTCGTTAATCCCAAGTATTTTTCTTTGGGGAACGCCAATACCAAATTGATGTTTATAAGCTTTAGCATCATTAATCCCAATAGTGCAAGAAGTAGGAGTGATTTTATAATTTACCCTACTTCTCATCAATCCAGTTCGTTGCAATATCCTAAGTATTTTACCTTCAGATCGCTTGAGTCTAATGGTAAAAATTGACAACGGTTTCCAGGGTCTACCATCTGGATCTACTTCCTGCTGAAACCGCAAATCAACAGAAGCAATCCCATATTCACCAATTTCCTGCATCACAGGAGTTAAATTACTGGTTTTACTCAATAATTTAGTTAATGCCTCCTGGATAGCTTTGTCTTCATACTTGATCGAGAAAGACGGATCTGACATATTATTTAGGCGATCGCAGTTATTCTATTTTATAGCATCAAAAAAGGTGAGCCAGTATTAGATATTACAACAATATATTGATTAGATTAAAAGTCTGTGCTAAAATTAAAACACCTCCCCAAATCTGACTCCGGGAAGATGTTTCATTAACCAATTAAAACTTGAATTATGACTACTATAACACCATCTGGCTTTTTTACGCAAGTCTTAGGCGAAGTTTCTCACCCGATTAATATAGTGAGAGAATATTTAGAAGCATTCGGCAACAAATGTAAAGCTGCAATCATAACTTGGCTTGACTCATGGACACGCACCAAAATCGCTCAAGGCAAAGATACATGGATTTGGGAGAGTCAACGGTCTTTAGCAGAAAAAATAGGATACAATAAATCAACAGTCAATACTCACTTAAACAAATTAATTGATCTTGGCATTATCGAAGCATCTTTACAAGCACCAAATAACTGCTCACGCCTATTTAAATACAGATTAAATATTGATAACTTATCTGTATTTCTTGACCAGCAAGGATTTTCGTCGTTAAAACGAAATTCCGTACATGGTAAAACGGAATCCCGGACAACAGAAGACGGAAATTCGGACAATAACTTAAATCTTTCTCTTAATTCAAATATTCCTAATTCTTATAAATCAATCAACAACAGTGATGATGCTGAAGCGTGTGAGATTTCTAGTTTAGAAGAATCAAGAGAAGAGAAGCAGACAATTGATCCTCCTGTTGACAAGCCAAAACTAAAATCCTCGGAAAAACAGATAACTCCTCCTGAAGACATTAATTCCGCCGCCCCGCAGCGCGACGCGACAAATCCTGACGCAGAAATGAATAATCATTTAGTGGCAAGCTTAGGCATCACATTAAATCCTAAGCTAAAACGATTCTTGGCATCCGTAACAGTGGAAGAGGTGCTAAAGGGACTCGCCGCTTATCGCTACACGCAGGAAATCAGACAAGTACCGATCGCAAGCAAAACTGGTTTCATCATTGACTCCATCAAAAACAATTACATGGAAAACACAAATATGTGGATTCACGCCAATGAAGAAGACCGGAAATTTATTTTGCTGACTGTAGGCGCGATCGCAATGGGAGTAGATTTAGTTGGCGGATTCCTTGTAGCAATGAATACAGGCACGATATCGTTTGTGGACAAAAATGGTGAAAATAGTGCTTTTGTCTTGAAGCTATTAATCGAATCACTTTCTCGCGTAGGCTACAAAGATACCTTGAAAGAAATGCTGAAAAACTATCGCATCTACATGGAGATGCAAGCAAAGTGATTATGAAAACAAGTACATCAACCCCAACTAGAATTATTGGCAGCTATTTTAGAGACGTTGACGGCTGGCAACGGATGAAATCTCTCGATAGAGAATGTTCAGAACAAAGAATGTTACAAACCTGGACAAGCAATAAAAACTGTCGAGGCAGAAATTTTGATTTTGTGATTGATAGACCACAAGAAATCGCTAGAAATGGAAAATCTTGGATTTGGAACTTGTACGGATTTAAGATTTGTAGAAGGTAAAAAATTTATCTGCGTTCACATAATATCTAGGAGTAACATGGAAATTCAATTAGAACCATTCAAAGAAATCAACAAACCAGTCCTAATTGACTGGGAATATGCTTTAAAAGCGGTAGAAAATCTTGATAAGTATGCCAGCGATGAGAACAGAAATCCAATCAAAGGAAAAGCAGCGATCGCTATATTAGCTGAGTATGGTGCGATCGCCTACAAGTGTATTTATCCTCCAAAAAATACTAAATTGGCAATCATCATATCTCCTCCTCATGTTCGGTTTTGTCCTTCATCCGATGGATTGGATGGTGTTTTCATTGAAAACTACACAGAAGAAAAGCATGGTAAATGCTTTCTTGAATTGACTAAAGATGGTTTATTTGCCTACAACAATGTTGATTCTAGAATTGACGGTTGGGGATTTTTCAGTGATATGATTTGGAGAGGAAATAAATAAGCGATCGCATAACCAAGGAAAATTATGAAAATCTGGAGAATAGAAGTCAAAATCGAAGCTGATGATGATCTCTCAGAAGATGAAATTATCAATTTATTAGAGAGCATAAATCACCGTAATATTGAATATTTAGTTGTTTCCAAAACGGATAAATATTCTGACAACAAATTTCTTAGAGGGTTTATCTATTTTGGGCAGAACTTCAGGTGGTGGCGATCGCACATAGACCCTAGACCGAGTTTATTGATAGATGACTCAATGTTTTGGGATATTCTTTGCGGTTAATAATTTGCGATCGCTCAACTCAATTACTAGCTTTATCAAAATAAATGTGTTTTAATGATTATCAAATCCACATTTTTGAACATCATGAATAAAGAGCAATTAATAATAGCGATCGCAATCGAACTACCAGGAACAACAAAGAAAAATATCAATCAATTTCTTGATGCTTTCACAAAAGTTGTTTCTGAAAGTGTAGCTGACGGCGAAAAAATCACCATTGTTGGGTTTGGAACTTTTGAGTCCGTCGAAGTCAAAGAACGTACTGGACGTAACCCCAAAACCAACGAAGCTATCACAATCCCTGGCAGTGTAAAACCAAAATTTACACCTGGAAAAAACTTCAAAGAAAAAGTTTTAGCAGCAAGCAAATAGTTTTTAAGCGATCGTTTTGGTGGGCGATCGCGTTTGCAATATCCAAAAACAAAAAACTAATTAACCTCTCTATCAACTTTCTTTTTAATTTCAGGAGACAATCGAGCCAGAGTTGAATCAATAATTTCCTGTCTCTCAACTTCTGGCATAGAACCAGCCGCACGTTGAAAACCCTGTTCTGCGATCGTCATTGGATCTGGAGGGTTATCTAAAATAGTTGCCCCCATCCTATTTAACATTCTTTCATTGGCTGTGTACGCATTGCAACGACAACCCCAAGCACAAGCAGGAAAAGCCACTTTCCAGAATGGATGATCTGAGCGAATAGCTTTATTATTTAAAGCCAAATGATTAGGACGTGGGACAACACTATCACGATGCACCCACACCAAGTAAGGACGACGCTGCATAATCTCAGGAGTCATTGCTTGTTGCCATCGTCCAGCCGCATAACTTCTACGAGAATTAGTATCCAAAATTGTGTAAATTCTGTTGTCGTCAGCTTGCCATCCTTTCCTACCGATTAATCGTTTAAATTGACGTTTAAAAGTTTCTACGTCGTCACCGTTAGTAATTGCTTTATCAACCAACCATTTAGCATCTTCTAGTAAATCGCCGCGAGTTAAGCCAGAAATAGTAAAAGCTACGTCATGCTGTTCTGCCCTAAAATCTTTCCATGACTTTGTAGTAAAAGTAAATTTACTACGGAAATAAGCTAACTGCTCCGCAAATGTTTGTTTGAACCATTCGGGAATAGAGTCAGCCTTGAAGTCAATCTCATCATTTTCGGTATCCAACATCCCAGCTAATTTAGATATCAAAATTAACTGTTCCAATTGATTCATAAACTTTTTGCTAGTCAATGAATCATAATAATCAGCTACATTAATATCCTCTAAATTATTCTCACCTTGGATTTTTTTGTTAATAACATTAATCCAGGATGTGATTGATTGCGCGATCGCTTTCCGATGCTTTTCTACAATCAAATCAACGATGTCCTCATCTTGATTGTCAGCAGCATCAAGCACAGTTAATTTGTTACCTACAGCAAATCCGTGTTTTTCTTCCGCTTCAAGTAATTCTTCTAAAAAGTTCATTTTTTAAATTCCTAATTCTTTTCTAGCGTTTTCTATTTTTTTCAAGAATATTTTGGCATTTTCTGGTGATAAATTATCTCCTTTAAATCCTACTTTTCTGTAAAATTCAGAAGATGTGCCACTTTGTCCGCCAAGTCTTAGTGCGCCATCATATCCCTTATCCATAGACTCTCTAACGAGTTTTTCCATCATAAATACTCCAGATCCAGATACTTTATCAGGATGTTTTTTGATCAGATTATGTGGAGCAGTTCCAAGATAGTGAACAAATAGCGCATCATCAGCTTTCTTAACAATTGCGCCAGCCTGTAACTGTCCCTGAGTATCTCTGAGTCCTCTGAACAATTCTGGATTTTCCTTCGCTATATAAATTACCGCACCTGCATATCGCTTTGAATCTGCTTCTTTGCTAGAAGAAAATGCTTCAGTGAAGACAGGATGTTCGTCAAACATTTTCTGCCAAGAATCCAAATCATCTATATCTTTACTGGTTGCTCCTTTAACATATTTAGCATTAAACACTTTCTGGGAATAACTATTAAGGTTTTCTAGCTCATAAGCATTAGACTTAGATTTTTTAGGAAATACTTTTTCATACAAAGAATTAAATTCATTTTTTACATTTTTCTGGGCAATTAATCCATCATCATTTTTTGTGTAAAGAGGACTGTCTATCATCTCTTTGAGAGATTTAACCTCTTCTTTTACTATGTCACGAGATATATCTTGTTCTCCTAAAGAGTAAATAGCATCCAATAAATGCTGATTGTATTTTCTCCATGTTTTCTTGTCCACATCATCTGCTGACTCAAGACTCTCAATTTCATTAGCAACTTTTCTCGCGTCAGACAGAGATTCGTCGTACTCTTTGCTTATTCTAAATTTTTCAGTTTTAACTTTAGCTTCATTTTCAGCCTTAACTTTAGCTTCCTGTTCTTGTTTAATTCGTTCCTGTTCAGCTTTAACTTTAGCTTCATTTTCAGCTTTAACTTTAGCTTCATTTTCAGCCTTAACTTTAGCTTCCTGTTCTTGTTTAATTCGTTCCTGTTCAGCCTTAACTTTAGCTTCCTGTTCTTGTTTAATTCGTTCCTGTTCAGCCTTAACTTTAGCTTCATTTTCAGCCTTAACTTTAGCTTCCTGTTCTTGTTTAATTCGTTCCTGTTCAGCCTTAACTTTAGCTTCATTTTCAGCCTTAACTTTAGCTTCCTGTTCTGATCTAGCGCGAGCCTCTTGTTCAGCTTTAGCTTTAGTTTTTTCAACTTCTGGACCTAGTGGATTTGTATTACCAGGATTTCCACTACCACTGCCACCACGGCCTGCTAAGGCTAAAGCTGTAGCTCCTCCAGCTATTCCTAATGCTGTTACTCCTCCAGCGATCGCTAAACTTATACCCGCGCCATTAGATTTAGACTTATTTTCTTTAGAAATGTTTTGTTCCTTGGATTCAGGAGATTTCAGAGATTTGCCAGGATTTTTCCGCCAGTAGCCACCACCTTTAACTTCCTTGCTGCTAACCCAGTGGTATCCCTTGCGCTCATTTATCCTAGAGTCTAATTTTGATTCTCTATTCCATTTATAGGTTAAAACATCCTGGTTTAAACCCTTCTTAATGCCAAATTTGTAAGTTCCATAATCACCAGAAAACTCACCAAAAATATTACCATTTGCTGCTAAATTCCACTTATCTAAACTGGTTATTTCTTCAGGATAAATGGAACTAATCGCAGCAATAATATTTTCATCATTTGCAACAGTGACACGGCGATCGCCTGACAATATTTGAGTTCCATCACTGATTTCTGGAACACTACAACCGCAGTTATCTTGACGATAAACACTTAATTCATCAGGCTTAATTGGCTCAATACCGCCAAATCTATGAATACCAGCATGATAAATAAAATTATTCCTAACATCTTCCGGTGTTTTAAATCCTATAAAATATTTGTCCTCATCATAAAATCCGGTTTTGGGGTCTAATTGTCTAACTTTGTAGCCGTTAGGAGATTTTAAATCATCTCCCACATAAACATCAAGGGCTTTTTTGTCAGGAGCATCGCCATAAGAACCGCGAATATGACCATATCCACACTTCATAGGTTCACTCATCGGAAAACGAATATCTCCAGGTTCGTGAGTAATCCCGATGCCAATATTATTCCAGTTGATAACTTTTTTGGGACGGGAATAACTACTGACATTTAGCTCATCTGCAAATCCGCCAACACTTATAGAATCATATTTTGCACTACCATCAGCAGGTTCACTGGGATTCCATAAATCTTTAATAGCCCAATACGCAGGACTAAATTTATCTTTGTAAGCAGCTTTTCCATCCTTAGTTTTTACTCCTTGCATCCTTGCCAAAAAGCTTTTCTTAGCTTCTGGCGAGTAATTATGTTTATAACCTTCAGCCCCATAATGAACCAAAGCAACTTGATTTCCTTCCTTAGCTAACACCATTCTTTTCTTGCCAGAGCGATCGCTTGGCATAGGATTATTTGGTTGCCACCATTTGCCACGATAAAATACTTTCCCATCCTTTTGTTTAAGAGTAGAAATATCAACAGCATCAGCGCGATAATCATAAGAGTCCTGCTGAATCGCTGCTTCTTCCGATGACAATTCTTCTGGTGATGCTTGTTCTTCAGGGAAACCGCCATAACCACCATAGGGATCTTGCGCTTGCTGCTTGGCTTCTTCCTGCTGTTTCTTGAATAGGGCATCATCGAGCGTAGTTTCAGAGGAAAAACCTGACTTACCAAATCTGGATTGTCTAACTTCTTCTACAAGTAATACTCCAGCAGAAATATAAGTCTGATCAGTTGATGCCATCGTAGCCATGCTTGAGATTTTTTCGGCTTCACTCTCAACCATGAGATTGAGAAACTTAATACTCCATCCTTTGATAGGTTTTCCGCTAGTAGGACCTTCTTTACTCAGGAAAATCAACTTAAATAAAGTGCGTAATTTTTTCTTCCATTTACTAGATTGAAAGTCAGCTATATGAGCCGCCCAATTCTTTTCTTCACTTTCTCCAGTTGCACCTAAACCAGATGGAGATTCACCAAACAACTTATCATGAGGTACACCAGAAACACCAATAAAACTATCTCTTTGCTGTGTAGCAACTTCGGGAACACCTGCAAAATTTCTACTTGCAAAATTAATATCTTCACCCTCAGAATCTAGTGCTACTCCACCAAATACACTAATCATCATTCGGTTTAATTTTAATCTTGCTTCTAATAAATCAGCATCTTTATTTTTCATCATTTTTGACAAATCTTTTATCTTTTGTACAAAAAGACTTGCATCCTGAACCATTGCCCCGGTTGCTTTTAGAGAACTTTTCCAATCACGATAGTCCTCCCATAAAGCAGCTAATAAACTTTTTCCCCATCCCTGATTTTTTCGCAACATATCAGGAGTTGATCTAATTCCATCAGCATCAAATCTAATAATCCTACTTTTATCAATAAGATATTCAGGATTATTTTCAGTGACTTTTTGTAAGTTTTTTCTAACATACTCCGGCAGAATTAATCTATATTTATCAGGGTATAGAGGATTAACGTCTGTTACCGCCAAAACAGGCTCTATTTTATATCTATCTAGGACTTCTAATCTAACTATTTTTTTGATATTTTTATCATCAATTGGTTCATAAGCTGGTTTACCATCATCAATAACAATAATAATCGCAGCACCACCATAAATATTTGCCTGAAACTGGGCTTCATTAAATGCTTCTTCTACTCCCAATTCCTCATGTAAATCATTAAATTCTTCTAGGATATCTTCATCGCCTTCAGTTCCCAGCATCAATTCCCAGCCTTTTTGAGTAGCCGCATCTACCTTGGCTGTAGCTACTCTATTTAAAATCAAATGTTCTGCTAAATCTTCTAATGTTTGTTGACTCCAATAGCCAATCCCGTTTGGCGTTGTGTGTTCTACGCGATCGCTCCCAGTCCCCATTTTTGTCAACACATTAGTTATGGTAGCGTCAAGCCGAATATTCATATCATTATCGGCTGAGTCATTTTTTAGAATATCTAAAATATCATCTGACATAGAGATTTTAATAAATTACTGATATTTAGTATCATATCAAATTAAATAAAGATTCAGGATACAGAAAACTTGATATAGCAGAGAGTAGGGAGTAGAGAAGATAAAAGAAAAATGTTTTTCATTCTTCATTCCAATAGCGTAGCGTAGCGTTAGCCATACTCCATGCTACTGAACTCTTATCCAAATTAAGTTAAATGCCAATAAAAAAGCCCCTGTGACGGGGCTAAATTTCAATTATTTTTTCACATTCGACGTTCAACAAGCGATCGCCTCACAACATCCTCGTTAGCCGAACTGGCAATTTGAGCTAGATGGAGAAGTTGATCTACGTTAGCGATCGCTTCATCTTGCGATAATTTTGGTTGATTATTGATTGCTTCCCTGTAATACCACTGCTTTGGAGACAGCAGAGACAAACCTGCATCTTCTATTTTTTGTTGCCATCCGTCATCGGGTAAAACTTCCTCTATGCCGTGTCCTTGGTACAGAAGTTTAGAAGTTTCGGGCATCCAAGAACCCATTGTTTCGGAATTATAGCGAAGTCCTTTAAAACAAACTTCGTCGTATCCTAATTTTTTTAATTCTGGAAGGAATGAAATATTGCTAACTCCAGAAATATAAGGATGAACCATAGGCAGTGCCTTTACTCCATAAAATTTAGCTCTCTCCAGATTACGGAGCAAAAGTCGTGTGGAGACCTTTTCAATGGCTTCTGCGCCAGTTATTGTGATTACCAGATAGAAATTCTCTATTCTGGATAACTCCTCCATAAAATCGGCATTGATTGGCCATTTACTGACTACAGTTGTAAGTTTGGCTATAGGAGAAACCATCTCAATCCAGTGCCAAAAATATTTTCTCAGATCCGGCATTAAACCATCTGTAACAGCCGTCCAGCCGGCGAAATCCCCTTTTAATAAACGCCAGGGAAAATTGTAAAAGCGATCACTTGTCGCTTTGTCTTTATTGATCCAAGGTGGCACATTCATGAAAGTACACGCCTTATTTACTCCCACTAAACCCTGACTCCAATTAGCAGTTCTGTCAACATCAAGTTCTGTGACGTGGCAGTATTTACAAGCTACAGGGCAAGCAGGTTCACCAACCTCAAATTTAAAACTCATCTTTTAATTCCTCTCTTAGCTTATTAACTGCATACTCTGGATCATTTAGATTAAAGATAGAGCCAAAACATCCATCATAAGGATCATAAAAATAAAGCAGTTTATTTTGAACTTCTTTACTTAATCCCATGAACCAAATAATAGGATGATTAGTTATTTCTGACGTAATGGCATTTAACGAGTTTTGACCATTAATCTTGATAACAATGTCTGCCAAACCTCCGTCCCATTTATGCCTGGGAATACTTTCTATTAACTCTGGAAAACGTTGTCTTTCTAGAGTGACACGAGTAGCGATCGCTTCTTTCTTATCGCCACGTTTTAACATTCTTTGTTCACTTTCCTCCAAGGAAATATCCAAAAAGATAACAACGGAATCTTCTATTTTTAGTTCTTGAAGCTGTTTCTTATTTCTAGGAAAACCATCAAGAACAAAATCTGACTTGTCAGCGATCGCTTTACCACAAATCTGAACGGCTAAATTATCGGATAGTGGTTGCCAAGAATCGGATTTAACTAAATCAGACTCTTGAACTAGCTGCCGCATTGAGATATAAGAAATGCCCAGATGTTCAGACAATCTTTTTGCTTGAGTTGTCTTTCCGCATCCAGGCAAGCCAATGAAAATAATTTTCATTTTTCAATTATTGTCTTGAAGCATATCCTTTGAATGTAACCTGCCCAAATTGAGCATAAGGATACATTCTATTTATTTCTGTCACAGCTTCATCTAGGTTGAAAGCCTCGATAGTTTGAGGCATTGCTTGATGAGCCAGTCGGAATTCGTAAATTTTTAAACCTTTTCTTTCCATGATTAACTCCTAAATTTCATGTTGGAGGATTTGAACCGGACTCATGCCAACTGTCACCTGATATTCTGGAGGCAGAACATCTTTAAACATGGACAAGAAACAATACTTGCAATCAAAGCATTTATTAGCTGGAACGTATTCGCTCCATACCATCCAAGAATTGACTCCATACAATTGGTTTGGCAATTCAAAGCGAGGATGGATGCGAATATTTGAATTTTCGCCAGGTGGGATTAATGGATCAGTTGCCAGCATTCCTCCGGTAATAAATCTGGCAAAACTCATCTCACCCCAAGAGGGAAAACCATTGTCGTGGGTACGAATATTAATGTACGGCATCCCCATGTCGGGGGCTTTCGGACAATTTGTGCAGCAAAGGGAACACTGGGAGCGAACCTCTACTGGGCATTTTTGATATCTTTCCGAAGCTGTGTGAACTTCAATTTTAAAACCTAGATACTCTAGGAGTTCAATACTGTGTGGTGCTGGTTTGATAAATTGCGCTACACCTGCACAGCTATCGGAAATTGGGCAGGTTAAACAGTCAACAAATTTGGGAGCGTTGTAATACGGATTTAATGCCCGTTTTTTTCCCATCAATGCTGTTACCGCGCATTGAGTTCTAGTCCAGTATGGAACTTTTAAACTCGCAGCTAAAGATCGCATCAATTGAGATGTTGATTTTGGGGTGATCTTTAAAGTTCGCATCCAGCTTTGTCCATCTGGTGCGGGTACATTTTGCATCCCTGCATCGGATACAACTTGATTATCTCCTCGAAATCCAGATGAAACGATCGCATGACAGCCAGCATCAACACTCCGAGTAAACATTTCTGCGATCAACTCTGGAGAGTCGTTGATTGTGTGGATAATGGGGCGAATGTAAGCGATCGCCCAAGCACCGGACTCTCTAGCCGCAGTTAATGTTTTGTAGCGATTTTCTGTTGGTGCTGATTCCATCTCTTTGGGGAGATGAGAAATAGAAGCAAACACAAATAAATTAAGATTTGATGCCCAATACTTTAATCGTTCTTTCCACCAAGGAGAAGATAAATCTCCTTTAGTGATGATTGCCACCGGTCCAGTGTGGCGATCGCTCACCAACTGGTTTAGCTTTGCCTCTGTGGAAAGCCGTAAAATACTGGGGTCTGCCAAATTATTTATAGAGACTGGCAAATCTCTTAACAAACCTAGCCACTCTTGACGCATAATTAAATTACTCAATTGCTAACTTTGGATAAATCAAGCATTTGGGATGGTCTAGTGGAATAAAGGGATTGTGTAGGCTCTCAACTAACAACCCTTCATTTCCACTCTTAAAAGTGTGTAAAATTCCTCTTGGCATCCAGACACGAACGCCAGGAACTAAAGGAAACTTTTGAACTTTTTTGTCACGATAGCAGATAAAATCTCCACTACCTTTGATAACTGTTACACAGCGATCGCTTGCTGGATGCGTGTGCAATCTGTTGTCTTCGGTAGAGTTGGCGGGGAAGTCTACCAATAATCTACCGAGTTCTCCAGGAACACAATCAAGCAGAATAGCTTTCATGTATTCCTCATATTCAACCCAGTTGAGATAACTGGAGATGGTTACTTTAGGAGGATCAACTAACTCCCAAAATAAATTACTATTCCATTTTTCTAAGCATTTTTGCTGCATATTAAAAAAGGCATATCAAAATATATGCCCTAAAAGATTAGTCGGTATAGCCAGCAGCGATTAAGATTTCATTGAATTTATCAAAATCGCTGAGGTTTTTTAAAGATTGTTTGTTTTTGTGGCGAAACTTACGGTTAGCTACTTTGTAGTAGAAACGGCGTTGGCGGCCATGACGGCAAGCGCGACAAGAACAAATACGAATAGGATTGAATTTCATGATTAGCTCTTTAGTAGGGTGAGCTAATGGAAAAACCCTTTTAATTTGATTAGCTTTTTAATCATAATCTCCTTAATCAACTAAATCACCAATTTGGTATTTAGGATTGTGGCTGATAGCAACCACATATTTTTGCAATTTGGGATCATAGCAAGCGATCGCCGCAGCAACCGCAGAAAAAGATTTAGCTAGAACAAAAGCAACAGGAAGAGAAGCGGGACCGCTAATCTTAACCAATTGACCATTCAATCTGCCGGAAGCTACCAAATCATCAGCTTGGGCTTTTGCATCTTTAACGATTTGGTCATTTTGCGCTGGCTCGCCAAATCCAACTTTAACGATGCCGTCAACTAAGTCAATATTATAAGTGGACATATTATGTAGTAGCTCCTTGGCTTCTTCATTATGTAAATTACAATAGCAAAGATTATAGTAAGTTGTCAAGCATCCTACTATAATTATTTTGAATTTAGCTAAGATGTTGATCATGACTACAAAAATTACCACCGTAGAAAAAGACCTGGAGACTTGGATATTTATTCAAGTCAGAGGAAAAGCAGATAGACTAGACTTACTACAGATGACATTCCCGGAAATTAATGGAACAAAGGGACTAATCATATCCTGTGGGAGAATACCCTACTGGTTAGCAGCACCCATAATTAGCCACTACAGGAATAGATGTAAATGGCAAGCCATTAAAGAAGCGGGCAAGCCTATAGCTATTGTCACAACATCATTTGATCCGGATATGCCTATAGCTAGTGAAATAGCAGCTAGTATGAACTGCCTTGTGTGTAATTCTGATTTAAGGAGTGACGCAATTTATCCATATTGCGAAGTCCACAAAAATCACGCGCCAGAGAGACAAGCTTATCAGAAGAAAAAATAAATAATTAAGCGATCGCCTACTTTTTGTTAGAGCGATCGCTTAATTAATAAGTTAAAATAATTCAAGTATTAAAACTAACTAAACAATTATGTCTGTTGGAACTCTATCATACGATCGTCCCACTTCTGCTACCGTGACAGCAACTACTTTAGAAACAGATTATCAAATAAGTTTTCCCAGTGCTAACACAGTCAGAATCACTCAGAATCTAACCTTAGATCCCTCTGCTGTTGCTCAAGTTTCCACAGTAACATTGTCGGCTGGTTCTAACGGCGATGATATTGCTGTTCATTTAACAGTCGGTGGTACAACCTGGATTTATCGCCACAAAAAAGCTGCTGGCGACACAGTGACAACGATGGCCGCATTTTTGGCAACACTGATTAACACTAATCCTAACGTAGCGGCAACATCAGCCGCCGGAGTTATTACCATAACTAGTGCGATTCCCGGTCAAGCGTTTACTTTGGCGAATACAGATTCTAGTACAGTTGGCAACGTTGTTATTGCCACGACTACCGCTAACTCTGGAACAACACTACATCGGAAAGTTGTAGACTTGGATGTTTCTTTCACTGTCAACACAAATAAATTCCCCACTGTTACTTTAGGTGGCAACTGGTATAACGGCGCAGCTTCTCCGGTAGTTGTACTTCCTGTTTCCAATTTGACTACAGCAGGTCCACGTTCGATAGACACTTTGCAAACTGACGCAGGTATCCCTAGAGTATAATGTCTAAACAATTCTGTCGGGCTTGGCTAGAAGTTAAAGGAAAAGTTGTTGATGCGATCGCTGTCAACAATTCCATCACACTGTCTGAAACTGAATTATCAATGACGTTTCAGGGTAATAGCCAACCCGCAGAATTAACCTCTATTGCGGCTGGTTCAGATTTTATTGTGGAAGAAAATTCTATAATTACAGAAATATTAGAAACTAAAGTCAAAAATAAAGTTGGTAAATTAAAGTTTTCCGGCAGCAGTGATTTTACACTTCATTCTATTGATAGCGCGATCGCTTGGTATTTAATAAGTGAAGGGGAAAAGGAAAGTGAAGCCAAGGGTTTAGAGATTGTCAAAAAGTCAGAAGTTAAATTTGATGACCAAATTGCTATATCCCAAGATGGGAGAATCTTTGTTAGCGAGAATGTTAATGATAAATTAGTAAAAATCAGGACTGATATTTGTATTCCTCGGCAAGTGATGACTATGCCAATTCCACTATCTGAGATTAAAGCACATTTAATTTATGTAGAAAATAATGCTGTTTGGTACTCAGGAATAGTGGGTAAAGTTATTAATAGTAATTCTAGTCTTAAACAAAAAAAGAAGGTTGTAATGCGAATTTCTGAGAGAACAATTGAGGCTATAAATTGATAATAAAAAAGCCCCATGATAGGGGCTGTATTTAGGTTTTACAATTCGTTAATCAATTGAGCGATGTCACCACGATATAATTCTTCATCTAATATGAAGTCAGGTCTTAGATGACAACTATCAATCGCTTCTTGCAGTAATTGTTCTGTCTGATTTTGATCGCTCGTCCAAAATATCCAATTTTTTATTTCACCCAGTTTTACCATTTTCAAGAAGATTTCTTTAGCGAATCCGCAAACAGGAGATTCTTCAACATAATTTTCTATTTGTGCTTGCAACATGATCAAATTAATTCCAGTAGTATTGTGAGTGCGTCTTGAATGCTGGCGATCGCATCCTTGATTAACGCCCGCTTTTGTTTTGCGGGTTTGTCAGTTTTTGAAAGCAGAATATCGCCTTCTGCTATTGCTTTCATCAGCCCGGAAACATTGGGATTATTGCCCCATGTACAGCTAAATTCTAGGGAGAGTTTTTCGAGTTCGGCTTTGTGTTCTAACGAAAGCGAGAGGGTTATGCTCTCCTGTTTTCTAGTCACTCATTCCTCCTTAAAACTGAATTGCTAACTAAGGTATTGTATTTATCAGACTCCATTAGAACAGAATTGACTAGCTTTACGGCATTTCTTTTTTTCTGTTTTAAAGCTTTATCCTTGCTTCTCATAATTTCGGGGTAATACTTTCGTATCAGTTTATCTACGTTTTGTTTACTACAGCCTAATTCGTTGGCTATTTCTTGGCAGGAATAGCCATACTTGTAGAGTTCTGCGTATTGATCCGCGTGACACTTGCCTTTTTTGGCTACAGTATCCCATCTTTTTCTCGCTGACACTTCAAACTCTTTTAACGCTTTGGTAACTGTGCTTTCGTGGCATCGGAATTTCTTTTTTATACAAGAAATTCCGATGCCAAATTGATAGGCGATCGCTAATTTTTCTCCGTCTCTTAGATAATCAAACTTGTATCTTGATTCTTGCCAGACTCCTTTTTGTTGGAGAACGTAAATAACAGTAGCCGGCGTTGTTCCGATATCTTCTGCTATTTGGGAGTAAGAGAAACCTTTGTTATACGCTTCTAGAACGTATTGATGGTTTACTTTAACTTCCTCTCTGTAAACACGAGAGCATCCTACTCTTGTAGGATGATTTATTTTTTTGAGAATTTGTCCGATGTATGTATGAGAAACTCCGTACTGTTGTCCTATAAAGGTTTGAGTTTTTCCAGCATCGTATAAATTTGCTATATTTTGGTATTCCGATTCAGGTATTTTCATCCTTCTCCCAATAATCTTCTTCTATCTCAGCTAAATTTTGAATGGCAGAAGCCAACCTCTATCAGTAATTTACATTTTCAATTACAACAGATCCCAAGAACCATCTTCATTGCACTTGATGTTTGACTCTTCGGTGCAGAATGTTTCCGTATCTGGAGCGTCACATTTTGCAAATCCATTTCGGATTAATTCTGCTTCTGTGTCGTCTATTGGAAAAACTTCGCAAAACTTGTTGCCTTTGTATCCCCAGTAACAACCTAATTCATCTTTTTCAATTCGATCAAAAATGTAGTAAGCAATTTGCTTGAAAGACATGATACAATACTCCTGCGAGATACTCTTTTTTGTGTGGCTTGGGATTCCTTCCCTTGCCTCACATTTATATTAAATCATTATATTTTATCCTTGTCAATAGTAAAGTGTCCGTATCTTTAAAATATGTATATTCGTTTAGATTTCAATAATTCTGACTATATTTTGTTATTTAAACAAGATATCCCTGCTCATCGCCACAGAATCATCAGGGCATATCACGTTGAACTTTTACAGAAAATATCAGACTCAAGCTTTCCAGTTTGGCCACCTGAAGAAATAGCAGAGGATGTTTATAAGCACTTTAATCTCTACATCAGAAAATTATTTTCAGTTCTAAATTTAAAAATTGACCCCGACGATCTAACCCCTGCCAGTCGTCACCATTTTTGCATTTGCACCGAACCAGTAGGAGATGGTGAAACTTATCGCCCCGGTTTATCATTGCTAGAACAATTAATGGGCTTCTCCCTAAAAGAAGTCCCACCACCAGATCCCAATGCTCCAGAATATCCCACAACTGGCGATGAGGTGCTTGATGTCAAAGTAGATTTATTTTTAATATTTAAGCGCCATGCTCCTAAATTATGGGAATCTCACAGCTTGGAAGAACTGGCCTTGATGAGCCGACAAGCCAATGAGAGGATGAGAGATCCAAATCAGGAGTCAGATAAAGATTGGATTGACTTCAAAGAAGCAATGGAAGAATTACCAGAATTATTTGTGCAAAGCAAAGAGGCTGTCTTGTTAAAATTAGAGCAGTTAAATATTTGTATTCCCCATGCCTTCTAATTTAAGTCCCTACGCCGAATTATGTGCAGATTTTTTCACCACTCTTAACACTCGATTTGTTGAATTATTCCAATTAAAAACTTTTTACTCAGAGGATAATATTCTTCCCGGCGAAAGATATGGAGTTATCACTCTAAATAGTATCGAACCGGATAGAGATAGAAGTTATGGTTCAGAAGTTCGCGGTGGCCATCAACTTTTATCTATGCGAATGGATTTAATTCTCAAGTCAGGAATTAACACAAGAGTTGAGGGTGAAGCTGAAAAAGCCAGATTAATGTTAGACTTACATCATGGTATTCCTAAGTTAAAGGAGTATTATGATAATGATGAATTAGTAGCTGAAATCAGATCCGATGAAAGTTTTTTAGGAATTTTAGCTCAAGCAAAACGCCCACAAGGTAATGTTGCCAACTCTCTAAATTCCTGGATTGCTACTGTCACCTGTTCGGCAACGGCTCTAATTTTAATCAAAGTTGACATCAATGGCTTACATTTAATGAGGTAATCATGGCTGTTTTTAAATTGCGTGGTCAATCCTATCCAATTGCCAATATTGGTACTTTGGGTAATAAAATTCAAACTTGTACTAAAAATGCTTTTGCTTCTCCTGCCGATGACGCGATCGCTGCTTACTGCGTTAGTAGAGCCTGTCCCAGTATTCCTCCAGAAATTGCCAGTTGGAATAGTCAATCAGATTTTATCTTTACCCTTGATGAATATGAATTTGCTATTTTCACCGGTGTCTTTTCACTGGCCGCATTAGAGAAAAGATTAGAGGAAACAAAAGATTCTAGTCAACGTGCGATTATTAATCAATCAATTAATTCCCTAAAACAGAAATTAGGCAATGTTGAATATGAAATGAGTCAGGCGATCGCTAACGAATTATCTAAGGAATTTCAGAAAAACAATTCCACTTTGGCAGTAGAAGTAAAACCACAAATCGAATCTCAAGCGATCGCTGTAATACCTTCTAAAGAAAGCGCAATAACTGAAGAAGAGCAGCGATGGCTAGATGAACGCCGTGCAGCGAGACAGGGAGTAAAAATAGTAGAGGCAATTATTCAATAATGACTAAACCAAAAATTATTGAGGGAAAAATCGCAGACTTAATTCCCGACGACAGAAACGCCAATTTAGGCACAGAACGTGGTCGTTACATGATTGAGCGATCGCTTACCAAGTTAGGAGCAGGGCGTTCGATTGTAGTTGATAAAAACGGTAAAATAATTGCTGGGAATAAGACCACAGAAACAGCAGTAGAAAGCGGTTTTGAAGATACTATTATTGTCCAAACTGACGGCACAAAATTAGTAGTTGTTCAACGAACTGATTTAGATTTAGATACCGATCCTAAAGCTAAAGAGTTAGCGATCGCGGATAATAGAACCTCAGAAGTTTCGCTAACTTGGTCAGCCGAAGTGTTAGCAGAAATATCAGAAGAAGTCGATCTTGGTGACTACTTTGCAGAAGGTGAACTTGATAAACTTCTTGAAGGCATGAATCAAGATAATGGCGATCTATTTGGCAGCGATCCTCCTGATGACAACAAAGATATTGATGAGGGAGAATTAGCTAAAACTAAGCATACTTGTCCTAACTGCAATTTTAAATGGTAAAAAAATACACTGTAGTTGATACTTTCTCAGGTGCAGGTGGTAGTAGTTTAGGATGGAAGTTAGCCGGATTTAAAGAACTTCTCGCGGTTGAATTTGACCCTGATGCTATTACCACTTTCCGCATGAATTTCCCCGAAGTTAATCTATATGCTGGCGACATTGCTAAATTATCCGGCGAAGAAGCTTTAAGGATTACTGGACTAAAACCAGGGGAATTAGATGTGTTTAGCGGAAGCCCTCCGTGCCAAGGATTTAGCTCATCCGGCAAGCGAGATTTAAACGATCCTCGTAATAGTTTATTCAAGGAATATGCCAGGTTACTAAACTCTTTTAAGCCTAAAGTTTTCACTTTTGAAAATGTCGGTGGCATGATTAAAAGCCACATGAAACAGGTTTATTTGCAGGTGGTAAAATTACTGCGAGAATCTGGTTATAAGGTCAAAGGACAAGTGATGAACGCTTGTTATTTTGGTGTTCCCCAAGGCAGAGAACGAGTAATCATAATTGGTGTCCGCAAAGATTTAGGAATATCGCCAAGCCATCCCAAACCGTTTACTAAAACAATATCGGTGTCGGAAGCTTTTAAGGATTTAGTCTGTGAACCAGATGCCAAACCTTTGACTCCAACTTATATTAAATATTGGCACGAAACTAAACCAGGAACACCATTAGGTAAGTTTGCTAGTCGAAAGAAGTTACACCCTGATCGCGTGTCGTTTTGTCTTCCAAAACATAGTCAAAGTCTTTACCATTGGGCAGAGCCTCGACTATTGCATACTGGTGAGTTAAAACGCATTTCTTCCTTCCCTGATGACTTCAAATTTACCTCTTGGGAAAATGCGGCTAATCGCATGGGAAATTCAGTTCCACCTTTAATGATGAAGGCGATCGCTCAACATATTCGCGATGAAATATTGAGCAAGGTTTAGTTATTTTAGCGATCGTTTGTAGAGGCGATCGCTAAACTATTTCTACTATTATTTGTGGTATAATTAATCAATGCCCCTCGCGGGATGGTGTTATCAGCACCGATTCCCCAGGAGCGTGTAACCTTAGCCGAGGCCACATGAACAATATATCAGTTTTTGAGTTTGAATCAAACGAACTTGAGATAGTTGTTATTGACGGACAATCTTGGTTTAATGCGTCTCAAGTAGCAAAAGCACTAGGCTATGCTAATCCATCAAAAGCCTTGCAGGATAATGTTTCTGCTAAATATAACCAGCAGTTAGATTTAGGAAGACGTGGCAAAAAGCCAATTTTTATCAGTGAACCAGGATTGTATCAGCTAGTCATGAGATCAAGCCTTCCTAATGCTGAGAAATTTCAGGACTGGGTATTTGAAGAAGTTTTACCGAACATACGCAAAACGGGTAGCTACTCAAAAGACTCTCGTAAAACATTAGGAGCATACACAGAAAGAGTGGAAGCGATGTTTGATGCTGCTAATAAAATACCTGACGGCTACTGGTGTGTACTCCATGAGTCAGCTAACTTACTAATTTGGGTAGAAGCTAAACTTAAATATCCAGTAGACAAAGCTGATCTGCTTGATGGTAGCATCGGCATTCACTGGTCAAGACATCGCACGGGAAAAGAATGGGCTGGCGATCGCATTAGATTTGATTACCGTTTTCCTGATGGTCGCCCTTGTCATCCTTGGTGTTATCAAGAACGGGAATTATTGCATTTTAGAGAGTTCTTGAATAGTAGATATAAGCCGATTCTACTACCTCGATATTTAGAAGATAAATATCCTGGCTTAGTGAAAGTGTAAGGTAGGAGCGATCGCTAAACTCATATTATTGAATAGAGCGATCGCTAAAAATCACTAAAAATCACTAAAAATTTTCACTAAAAATCACTAAAATAATTCATGATCCCGGATCAACGATCCCGCGATCCTATATATGCTTTATACAACGTCACGGGATCGAATACGTGATCCGTTAACCGCATTTTAATAATATTAAATGTACCGTAATCAATATTTCTTGCGGTACGCTTTTTAGTGCGGCATTAAATTATTTAACCGTGATTTTTCAGTAAACAAGGTACGCTTAGGTGAGCCGATTTTTAATTATATAAGCCGTGATTAATTGACATTAATTAACTATATATATAGTGATTAATTGATAATAGTACAGATGTTCAAATCTATATACAGTAAGCATTTTAGAATATTTTCTGTAAACTATTGACAATCTATTATCATTGTGTAAATATAAATTTATTCTAATAAGCTGCCAGTAAGTGAGAAAGAAAAATGACAAACACTAAAACATTTAACTTGATTGAACTAAAAGACAGATTTGACTCTAAACAAATCAAAATACTAACTAACCACAAACATGAAATTACACTGGATAATAAACACGATGTATCTTGCATCCAGTTATTAACTCACGATGAACGTGAATATTTTAGCTTCATAAATGAGGCTACTAATTTTAATGATTCTTATTGGTTGTCAGATAACCATATTGTAACGATATCAACTACAGAAGATGCAACTACAGACGAAACTACCAACGAAACTACAGACGAAACTACAGACGAAACTACCAACGAAACTACAATTGACGCGATCGCTGATCTATGCGCTGATCTATCCAGCAATCAAATTTTAAAGCTAATCGGCAAGCTATCAAAGATAGCCGTTAAAAATGAGAACAAAAAAACTAAAAAAAGTAAACCAGAAAAAACTCAAACCGAGAAAAAAGATCGCGTAAGTGCCAAAAATTTTAATTACTACAATCTGCTAAAATCGTGGCACGGTATCCCAACCGATAAAATCATTGCAGATGGCTTAAACGGTGGCTATAGTTCTTCTGTAATCAATGAAGATAAGAGGGTTATCAATGTTTTAATGGGAACGGATAAAGATATTGTAATTAGTCAAGAGTGGATAGATTACATTGTTAATTTTTGGCATGAAAATCCTGATACCACCTGGACACGATTGCATTACGCATTTTCTAAAGGTGGACGTAAATGCAGCGATCGCGGCTTGTTATGCAATTACATCATAGATAACGGCGTGTCTAAGGAAGACATAGAAGCAGCGATCGCGTCACAAAATTAGAATCAATTGATAGATCGTTATCTGACACATAACGATCTATTCTCATTAGTCAAATCACAACTTAACAGAGATTAAAATCATGACAGACAATAAAGATCAAATCATAGCAAGCTTGAAAAGTCAAGTTACAGAATTAGAAAAAACGGCCGCGCTATTGGTAGAATTGAATCAAAATAGTCAAGACGCTATTAATAATTTAAAAACCTATTTTGATAATTCTCAGAAAATACTTGCTAAATTGCAGTTAAGTAATAATAGCGCGATTAATGCCGGTATAGAATCTCAGAAATTAGAAACTAAATTAGTTGAGGTTGATGAATCGGATATCCCACCATCCGCGCCACCAACTAGCAAGCCACCATCCGCGCCACCATCCGCGCCACCGTCCGCGCCACCAACTAGCAAGCCACCGTCCGCGCCACCAACTAGCAAGCCACCGTCCGCGCCACCGGTAAAGTAGCCTGGGAAGAAATAACCGATCGCGATACTGCGATCGCTTATTTAAATAACTTCCCTACAAAAAAAGGATTAATAGATTTCTGCAAATCTATTAATCAATATGATCCGTTGGATCATAAGTTGAGCAGACTCGAATTAATTAATAGTCTGATCCATAGAACGATCGGCTATAAATCACAAATTGCATTCATAGAAAAAAGGATGCAAAAAAAAATGGAACAGAAACGGATAGATCGCCAACGATAACTAACCCACAATACAGCACTAAATTAGTGCTGTATTCTACTATCAAAATCATGGAAACAATAACAAATCTAATCAATAGCGTCTTATTGACGCTAGACAACTTAGAGTTAATCGTTAGCTCTATATCAGAAAAAACTCAAGACAAATTAGAACGGATAGCAGTAGTTTACCTGGGAACTATCAACAGTAAGATCCCAATGTATTCGTCGCAATTTCATTATTTCGGATATTCTCATAAATATGGGATTGTCCGCGTATCGTGCCAAAATCCAGGATATAAGCACGGGGATCTATTGTCTGGCACTTACCACGATAAGCAAAATTACCTGTATCAGGGAACAATTTATAAAGTTTACTAACTAGCTAACTAACGCTAACTAACATGGAAATAATAAAAAGTCTAATATCTAGCGTCATTTTGACCCTAGATAGCATTAATGAGACTATCAAGAAATATCAAAAATCTACTAGCGATCGCAAGCTACAGATCGCTATAGACACCGCAGAAGATATCATTGACCGCTATGAATATGTGGATCATATCAACCGTCAAGCCTATCTAGGCGAAATAAGATTAGAACTAAAAATACTAGGCAACACTGATTTACCGCCGTTGCGTCCTAGATATTATAAATATTGGTCTGACTTCTCACCCGAAGTCGGGTTAGAAGTCTTAAAAACCTTGCAGTCATCGAACACAACAAGCGATCGCGTAATTCGCATAATTCGCAAACTTGAGGTTGTTCTGAAACCTTTCAGAATACAACCAGCAGAAACTATATCCACGCCGTCGCTAGGATTAAAACCCTACAAATTCAGTCTCTATGCTAACTGGGTTCAGTCATACCCAGATCATCAAATGTCCTATGCACTCTGGAGAGAGTGCGGCTTTGAATAGCATACCGCGATCGCCAGTTTAACGCTGCTACTCGGTGCAATGCCGAGCGATCGCCTTCCCGGAACATTTATAAAATCATCTAGTATCGGGACTAGATCAAAAATACCATGAACAGATTATTTGGACATTCCACAAAAGTTGACCTAGAAATTATTGACTATGAAGAAATGTTCGGCTGTAAGCCGGATGATTCTGACCTTTGCGACGATGATGAAGTTATTGCAGTAGACATTGATCCAAAAACTGCAACTATTGGTATTTCTTCGGTGGTCAGAGCCGAAAACGCAGAAACAATCCCTACTAAATCTCGTAGCGAAAGAAGATCAAGTCGTAGAGCCGTTTATTAAATCAAAATCAAAAGCGATCGCATCACCTCAGAGTCGGAGTGCGATCGCATTGTCCACTTACAAAATACCGTCCATGAAACATTCATTGTTTCAGGAACAGACATCGGCATACGCCAAAAAGATCGGGGTTATGCTTTGGTGGACTGTTCCTAAATGCAGTATCACCAGAGCCGATTTACTGCGATCGGCTCAAAGATGGAACATACCTGACAAATATGTTCCTAACAAAATCAGTTATACAAGTGCCTTTAATCGTGGCATATCCGCAGTCAGTAGATCACTAGATAACAGTGATAAGGTGCTATTAAGATCATTAAAAAAGACTAGTAGTACCGACAAAACCAAAGTAGCGGTAGTCCATGAAACCGTCGTTGGCACAAAAGCCCATTACGCACAACTGGGAGTTATCGAGTTAGATACGGTCAATGAAACCATCAGTCATTCCTATCATGCAATGACCTCAGAAGAGATGGATCGATTCAAAAAGACCTTAGAACGAGTCAGAGAATCTATAGAAGAAGCTAAAAAATACGGTGCTGACGATATTCGTGCCGTTCTAACAAGTTTCTGTAAAGATGCCGCCATATCCCTACGTGAATCAGGGGGTATTTATTTTGTGTCTGTTGCCCATGAGCAGACTCTTAATAACTTATCTAAATTTGTTCAAGAACTATGTACCGACGCAGTAATTTACTGCAAGTCTGAGTACATAGTGCAACAGTCGGATCTGATACCGCTCCAAACCGTTGGGCAAAGCGAATTAACCAAAGAGATAGCCGCACTGGAAGATGCTGCGGTGTCCTTACAATCAGAACTCGCAGGATTGCGATCATACGAATTGCAGGGTAAGAAGTCCCGGCAAGGTAAGTTCATTAACGTTATGAAAGAATACGTTGATGCCAAAAACCGCGTTGAGACATTCACACAAACCTTGGATCTCAAAACCGGAGACTTACTTTCAAAACTAAAGTCTCTGCACGATGACTTGCAGAAACAGATGAATCGCTTGTCGGTATCAGTTGACAGAAGTATCAGTTCGGCGTTTGAACAGATGCTAGATGAGATCGGCGAACCTGCCAACCCACTGCCACCACCAGCACCAGCACCACCGCAAGAATCAATCGTTTCTAAAAAAGCGGCTGATGCTATTAGCCGGTTGTCCATGCTATTGGAGGATCTATGAGGGTTGAAAGAAATGCCGAGAAAGACGGCATAGAAATACCTGATGAGACTATGCGCGATCGCATACCTACAAGGCGTTGCTGATTTTGGGTATGATAGGGGAAAGGTGCGATTCCTATAGCGATCGCTAATAAATAACAATCATACCCCAAATCAGCAACGCCACCTACAACAACTATTACAACTATTAGAGGAAATTTAAAATCATGGTACTCATAGACTTAAACTCTCTCACCGTGAGAGACAAAATTCACATTTTACGCAAGCAGTTAAACCGTGAATGTCTTGAGAGATCAGTAAATATAGACGCACTTATAGCTTTATTTTTAAGCAAGCAGCACGGCATTCTACTCGGTCCCCCCGGCACAGGGAAAACATATTTAATTGAACTTTTGTGTCACGCATTAGGTGGAGATTTCTTTTCTCTCCTAGCTAGTGCAACTACAAAGCCGGATGAAGTGTTCGGTCCAGTTAGTATTAAATCCTTGAAGGAGGATGAAATATACAAACGTAATACCAAAGGTAAGCTACCATCTGCAACTATAGCTTACATGGATGAAGTATTTAAAGCCGACGGCGATATTTTAAATACTCTTTTAAAAGTAATCAATGAGAGAGTTTATCACAATCCTCATGCCCAAAAAGTGCCATTACGTTCTATGGTGGCCAGTTCTAATGAAGTCCCAACCGAAGATAACACAGGAGCATTTGTAGATCGTTTCGTCTACAAATCTTGGGTTAACTACATCCAAGACAAAGACAACTGGATGATCTTGGCAAAACGCAAAATCAATGGGCATCAATGTCAAGTAACCATAGAACTTGAGTCTTGGGATGTAGAACAGGCGGAACAGGAATTTTTATTAGTCTCAATTGAACCCATGCTGGAACTGTTGTTTCAGATCAAGGAAAAATTAAAAGCCAAGGGGTTTGAGGTTAGCGATCGCAAATGGTTTCAGATGTTTGACTTCTTCCGCGCCTATGCTTGGGTGCAAGATAAAACTAGCGTGGATCTAGACACCATTGAAACCTTATTGCCTGACTGCATCTGGTCAAATCCAGATGATATTACCGCAGTCACGCAATGCATATCCGAATTAGTTAAGACGTTGAAAAACAAACCCAGAGAGATCAAAAAATCGCTTCAGTTAATCGCCGACGAATGGGAAGCAAAAAAAGAATTTCATAAAGAGTCTAGGCTGACGTTGGCTATCGATCTATGCGATCGCATAGAACAAGCTAATTCTCAGATTACCGAGTTAGAGAATATCGGTATATATCCACAGAAAAAAATAGATGAGTTACGCGCCGATTCTTCCCGTTGTTTGTTCAGATTAAAGGAGGATTGCGCGGTGCTGAATAATTCAGAGGCTCAAAGACAAAACTCTTTAAAGGAAGTCCAAAAATGGCTAAATATAGCCCATGAAAAATACGAGAGATACACAAAATCGATAGAAGATTTGTCAGATAAAGAGGTAAAAATAGATCGGCTGCTAACAACAGCTTCAGAGATAGCCGCTGCCGCAAAACAGATCAAAAATCTGTCGCTTTATGATTTTCCTGGACTGACAGAACAGGACAAAGAATCTGCGCTCGCAAAGTGCAAAGACCTGATTATCAACATTCAGACTCAAATAGAGAGTTTAAAATAATGTGGAAAATATCAGATCAAGCCGCACAGGCTTACAATTTGCTGCTAGAAGATAGCAGCGTCATTCAAGCCGTACTCAATAATGTCGAAAATCTTCCCGGAGTTAGTGTTGACCTCAAACATAATTTTGGCAGGGAACTCCTGACCCGCATTAAATCACGGGACGATCGCAAGTTCCACAACCCCACACCACCAGAGCTACACGAAGTCTGGAAAGAAGCTTTTCACTTAGGATTAACCGCGTCTCCTCGATGGGAAGAACTACTAGAGAAAAGCCAATCCTTCGGTATGGAGCAAAACAACCACGCCGAACTGTGCGCGATCGCATGGCTACTGCAAGGGCTAAATTGCCCCAAAATCTACCATAGCGACACCGCCGATTTGTCCACATTGCAAAGACAAATCCAGTCGGCGAGTAGATTGGGTATTGCATCATCCGCACAGCATCAATCCCGCGTGGCAGCGTGGGAGGCGGCATATCGAGAACTTAATGAGATTCTTGTTGATGGCGATCGCCTAACCGACTATTGCAAGCATATTTGCAACCAAGCAGTCGAAAATGCTTTGGAATCGTTAGAGTTTAGCCGTTCAGGAAATCTGACCGGCGATATGCCAGGAATGAACGAACGAGAACAAGCCACACAAGTGGCTACAACCGTCAAATATTCCCAGCCGCATATTCGGAAAATTCTGAATATGATGGGCAAGATGCGTGGAATGTTTGGTTTTACGAAAACCAACGCAGGTTCTAAAAAAGAATCTGCCCGTTGCGAGAACGGCAATGATATCAGCCGACTGGTGTTGGATGAGCATTGCAAAGATGAAGATCAGTTCTATCTAGAGTTTGCCGAGCGCAAATTGTCCCAGTACCGGAATAAAGCCTCTTCCAGAGGTAGCGGTCCCGTTATCCTCTTAATAGATGAAACTGGCTCAATGAATACTCTATTGGGTCATGAATCTAGATACGTTTGGGCTAAAGCGTTCGCGCTAATGGTATCTAAGGCTTCCAAAAAGCAAAATCGAGAATGTCTGTTTATTGGGTTTGGCGGTCGAGTCTGCTACACCATATCCAACAAGGATATAACCCATGAACATCTGGATGAGTTCATGATGTTCCATAGCAAGCCCTCAACCCGGTGGAAACCAGCACTGAGTAAAGCCCTAAAAATAATCTCTTCAGATGCCACCTACAAAAAAGCAGATGTAATTCTGCTAACTGACGGCGAAGACCGCAGCATCGTTGAAGATTATGAATTTCTGGAAAAGTTAGCCGCAGAGAAAAAGAGAATTGACCTCAAAGTACATGGGATTTTAGTCGGTTCATCTGACTCCGAATTTGCAAAAAATCTCGCTGCGGTATCTGACGTGGTTATTCCCGTTAATAGTTTTGAAGACACTGCAAACCTAAATAGCATAATCAAAGGAATTTAAATCCATGCCATACAATCTATCATCTGATCTCTCGGTTAAATATGCCGAGCTAGAACGTGCTGCAAGAGAAATTTCTATCCATCTTCCCGGATGGGAATTTATGAAAGAGAATCAAATCAATTATCTCAGAAATGGTGAGTATTGCATCCTCATTAGTGAGGATAGAACGGGCAAAAGAATCCAAATTCAGGCATCGGCTCATCTAGACAAATCTCTCGGCGAAGAAAGAGGTGGAAACGATCGCTATTTCGGCGAAATTATTAATCGCAAAGTGAAAGATAGTTACACAATGGAAATAACAGTTTCCGCAAATAAAGAACCCAGCGCGATCGCTAGAGATATTCAAAAAAGATTAATCCCTAGCTACATCGAACTTTATGAAAGGTGTAAAAAAATCTTTTTGGAGAATAAATATCAAATGGATCAAAGAGTAGAATTTGGCAAAAAAGCAGCCGCAATTCTAGATTGCAACCCTCCAAAACTGTCTACTAATAACGAATTTTTGCGTATCTCAGAACACTTGACAATTGACTCCACAAGCGTTAGTATTAGTTGCGATATGTTATACAGCAACAAGATCAAATTAGAGAACATATCGGACAATTTACTATTAGAAATTCTAACCATCCTGACCGATAAGGCAGGAACAAAGATATACGAAGCGTGGGCTGCAAAAGAAAAGGCAGACTACTTATTTATGCTAGAACACGATCTCGGCATTACTGAACTTCCTGAGTTTGATTGGCGCAAAGCCTATGATGAACAATGGAATTATTCACGCATTGCCGAAGCATTGAAACTGGCAATTTCAAATTCACAAACCGAGGATTTTATGGTAGTAGATCAAGTAGTAGATCAACAAGAATTAGAACTAACCGCCACAAACATCAATTATGAAGATGATGATTGTGATGACGGCGACAACGAGGAGGTGAGCGATCGCGTCCTGGAACTTTTAGCACATATTGAAAGCCTGAACTTGGGAGTAATTGACATCTTGGAGTTAATTAATAGGCTAACAGCGATCGCTGTCAATCTACTCGAGCAGGAAGAACCCGACACCGATGATGATGAGGAATATGATGAGGACGAAGATCAAGAATAACTAAACATTAGTGCTGGGTCGTCCCGGCACTTTTAACTTAACAGGAGAAAATATGCAAGCCGTTTTGGATTTAATTGATAAGTTAGAAATACTCTTAGAGAAAATTAGGATAACAGTAGAACCAAGAATTAATATAAATGTAAAGCCTCATGTGTTAAAAGAGGCGATCGCAATCTGTAAAAAAGCAATTCCTAAACGCCCCACCCATGCTGTACTAGCTAACTTTTTATTGTCAGCTAAACATGGCAGGATCACATTGACTGCTACCAACCTAGATACTTTTATCGAAGTAGAATTAGATGGTGAAATTTTAGAAGATGGCGCGATCTGTATCCCTGCTTTTTTGATTGAAAAGATTATTGAGTCCGCTAAAGATGTGCCAAAAAACAAAAGTTTTTATCGCGTCAATCTTAGTCAATCAATCACAGAACACGATCAATTAGTTCTTAATATTGCCTATAAATCATCCATGCAAGCGATCGCTTGCATGAGTGCCGATGAATTTCCGGCTACTCCCGAAGTGGTAGGAGATGTTCACAATATCCCCAACCTTGTCAATAACTTCAAAAAGTTAAAGCCACATTGTCGCAAAGACATGACTTATCCAACAACGCAGGGCGTGAATATCGGCAACGGGAAAATGATAGCCACTGACGGGCAAAAAGTAGTAGCTAAAGCCGTAGCATCTGATATTGAGGTTATCATTCCATCAGTTACGCCGTTGCAAGTCTTCAGTAATCCAAGTTTTAGTTTTATTACTGGAGACGATGGGCGTTATGGATTTATTAAGTTTTTCGAGAATGGGATCACCATTACTCAGAGAATGCCGGAAGGTCGTAATTTTGCGACTGACTGGGAATTTACTGTACCAGAAACCGTAGTAGCGGTAATCAGTAAATGGGAATTAAGTTCCATAAAAAGGGAACTGGAAATCTTTAAATTGTGCGCCGAATCTGACGGACTCACAAACAAAGAAGTTTTTGATATGTGGCTGCAATTTGAAGACGGCAAAGTCACCATCAAATCACATACAGAACTACTAGAGAACAGCTATACCCTAACCAACGGTGTTTCTGTAGTTGACAAATTAATCTATGTTGATGCTAGAAAATTAATTTCTTTACTCGAAGCGGCAAATCAAGATATAGAAATCTGCGTTGACAATGAATATGGATTAATAGCCATAAAACAACATGATTTACTACTAGGAATCATGCCGCTAAATCGCATGAAAAAAGAGGTCGTAACTGCGAGAGGTTGTGGTTACTCTCCGGCTGTAAATATCCCTTACTATGTAACCTCTAATTCTCTGGTGGTTACAGAGAACAGAGGACAATTCAAGGTGGCAGAAACCTTGTTTTCTCCTTACGCGATCGCTGATGACGGCACTAAATACGTCATTGTGGATCACTCAGGATTCGGTCAACCAGAAACATTGACCTTTCCTTATGAAAGAACGAAAGATGGAATTGGAATTGTGGTAACTAAAAATCGAGCAGGATTTTTAATCGCCGATGATTTACCCTATATCTATTCCGATAATATCCTGACCGTAGTTTATCTCAAGTCAGGAACAGGGTTTTATCCCGCCGAAAGAATTTGGGATTAATTAATCTATTTTGTCTAATGTATTGACAATCTATTATGGATATGTCAGAATATATTAGAAATAAAATTAAATAACCAACATGATCGCAACACCTCAGAGTCGGATTGCGATCGCCTGTGGGATCTTCCTTATTCAACCCCACTGACAACAATGCAAATTAACAACGAAATTGAACTAGCTTAATCAGTGAAAGCGATCGCGGGCTAATCACCAAGCGATCGCTTTTCCTTAGTGATAGTTAATCCGAATTAACTTTCACTAAGGAGAAAATGTTTCACACCCCGTTAAGCCGATGCCACGTAAAAAAAGAAAATCAACTGATAGCGACGGATTAAGAGTTTCCTATCCAAAAGCTAAAAAGAGGAAAAAGCTAAAGGAGGAACATTGGTCAAATGACTTTGAAGACGGTTTAGAAGCTGGTTTCGCTGCGGCGGAACTAGCCTCCGAACTAGTAATAGCAATTCTCAGACTCTTCTAATAAACGCCTAACGTGGCATGGAATCACGTTAGGCATAACAACTATAACACAATCAAAGCATTGATGGTGTTAGATTCTCGTTCTAAAGTAACAAAGAATAAAATGATAACAGCAGCAGAAGTTCTCGAAAAGGCAACTGTCAATGGATTAGTAGTAAAACTTCCAGAGATACAATTAGAAAGATCCGTTTATCTTGAAGTCAAAAAAGCGTTAGAAAAGATTGGCGGAAAATGGAAAGGAGGTAAAATAAGCGGCTTTGTTTTCCCGTTCGATCCAACTGATTTAATGCGCCGTATCGCAGACGGCGAAAATGTCAACATTAAAAAAGACTTTCAATTTTTTGCAACACCTGATGATTTAGCAGATCGTTTAATCGAGATAGCCAATATCTCTAGGTTAGATACATTTCTTGAACCTCAAGGTGGTAATGGCGCAATTATCAGAGCAATTCGCAGAAAGCTACCAATAGTTAAGATAGACACCTATGAACTGATGGAACAAAACCAACAGATTCTCAAAAAAATACCAGCCGTTAATTTGTTGGGTGAAAATTTCCTTTTAGCGGATGAAGCCAAAAAGTATTCGCGGATTATTTGCAATCCACCGTTTAGAAATCATCAAGATGTAGATAGCTTTTACAAGGCATGGAATTGCTTGGCAGACGATGGAAAGTTAGTCTCCATCATGTCTAAATCTTGGCAACATCAAAATACCAGTAAAGCGATTTCATTTAGGGGCTTTCTGAATGATATTTCTTCAGAAGTCATAGAAGTACCTGCGGGTGTTTTTAAGGAGTCTGGGACTAATATCGCTACAGTGATAGTCGTTGCAGATAAGATTGATTAGTTTTCGGCATTATAACAATGCAGCTAAATATTTTTTGCCTTCTCTCTTGACATTCTCTCATGGATATGAGAATATAGAAAAAGCAAAGTAAGCGATCGCAGCAAATTCCGCCGATAGAGTAGAAATGCGATCGCATTATCCGCACAATTCAAGATACACTAGGGAGCAAAATATCATGAAGTTTAAAGCAATTTGTAATTTAAAGAAAAGCACGCCTAGCGGTGCTGAAGATGCAAGCTACAGAGTATCAAGAAGTCACCTAAATCAAAAAGTTTCCCCAGGATATGAAACGGATGACATCTTTGATTATGTATTTGGTAGCGAGTCAGGGGTATGGCTCAAAGATAAGCAAGGAACAACTATATTTGTTCCAAGTGGAGAAATGCAATGCTTTGAGCAAATAGATTAATAATTTATTGTGATCGCTCCCCAATGCGATCGCCCCAACAATGACAATAGGAAAAATAATCAAAGATGCAAGAGAAAGCGCATCTTTGACCCAAACAAAGTTAGCTCAAAAAGCTGGCGTTGCTCTCTCAACTTTATCCTGCATTGAGGCAGGAAAAAGAAATCCAACAAAGGAATTAGCGAGAAAAATCGCCAAAGCCTTAGATATACCTGAGCAGAATTTAACAAAGTTCTGCAACAGAGAAAAACGAGCCATAGGAGAAGGGATTAATTTCTATATTCCTGTGGCACATCAACCCATAGTAAAAAAAGTTCTTAGAGTTCGTCCTGAGAACCTATCCCAAATTGATCTAGCAATAGATCAAGTTTTGGAAAAACAAAATGAATCTCAAGCTTAGAAAATCCCCATGCAAGGATTGTCCATTCCATGAGGGTGGCATTCCATTGACTCCTAGTTATATGGCAGATGTGATTGATTATCTGTCAGAAGGTACAAATCACATCTGTCACAGCACCAATGCCCATGTCTGCCACGGCGGACGAGAGTTGCAGTTAAAAATATTTACTGCACAGGAAAAAATTAAAGCACCCACTAACGAATCGCTGTTTGAAGCGATGCGAGAAGTGGGAATAGAGCCGAATTTTGTTTACGAAGATTAGTCAAAAGCGATCGCCCCTCCGACCAATGACAGCAATCAAATTATTTTGGACAGGAAAAATCCCGCATGGGTACGAAAGTCTTGATATCTTTTGGAACACCGAGTGGTTTATAAACGAGATAATAATTCCAAATTATTATCCGAATCAAGACAAGACAGAAGAATTAAAACTTTTTGCTCCTATAGAAAAAGGAGAAATTCTTTATCACGAAGCTTATTGGGATTTCCACCCCAAAGAATCAGGTGATTTAGATTTAGATCTAAACCTATCTGTATTTTTAGATCCAAGCGAGATTGTAAAAGAAGATCGTGAAGATTGGGGGTACGGAGAGAATATTGGGCTGTGGGGAATCGCACCCACAACTATAAGTCTCTGGCTTAAAAAAGTAGACGAATAATTAAAAAGCGATCGCCCCTCCGACCAAGAAGCAAGCGATCGCTTATCTACACCACAGGAAAATGATGAGATTTTGCAATTATATATTGATTGCGGTCATCTTGATCATGTCTGCCAGAGACGATCAAACTGGTGACTGCCTCAGAAAAGGCGATTGCAGGAACGTAGTTGAATGGAAAAAATTGTAAAAAAATTCTTTTCTGACAAAGACTGGAAATTTTTTGATGACGGTAAAACAGCCGTCTCCCAGACCAGCAAATTTACCATCAGAGAAGTTGGCGATGGTGAATTTATAGCGACCCTCAAAATCCCCACTAGCATTTACGCCGATCACTTCTATGATGTCGTAATCAAAGATGCCTCTCTAGAGATAGTCTACCAGCGATTACTAGATTGGAGTCAGCGCCGAGTTATCAGCTATGATAACTGGATTGATGAAGCGCGATCGCTCTACGGTGACAATCATCTTGAATGGCGTTTCAAATGTCCCAAGTGTGGAGAAAGCCAATCAACCAAAGAATGTTTTGATAAAGGCATGATTGGAACTCAGCCCATGCAACTTTGCCTTTCATGTGGGCATTTTAATCCCATACTCAATCCAGTAGCGATTGAGTCATCGGTGCGGAATCACATTGAACGAACTTATGTTTTTGAGTTCGACAAAGAAATCAAATTCTAGGAGAAAATCTTCTCCGATATCGAATAATTAACTAAGCTGCGATCGCTTCCAACAGGCGATCGCATCAACAATCCCTACCCTCCCTGCGAGGGTATTTTTTTTGGCTATTTTTCAGACATCAAAACGGCACTTCTGCCATGTCTCCCAGTGGTTCATGAATTAAGTTAGTGATGATTTTGAGCGATCGTTCCGCTACAAAACCAGCCTTAACTACCATCCTTTCCCATAACGCTCTAAATAGCCCTTTCCGCTTTTGCCACTGCCACACAATAGCTTTAGTTACTGGTAGCGAATCAATAGCTCCAATAACAATATCTCTAGAGCCAAAGGACGCGCCATGAAATTCAGCGATACCTAAAAATAAAGCATTGTATAGCTCAACCATCAGCATACCGCCGTGGTCAGGCATACAATCAAAAGCGGTGATAGTTTCAGAATTTTTGAGTTTTTTATTAATGCGGTCTCGACGCACTTGATCAAACATCTGATAGAAAATCAAGATTCTGGCAATATCAACTCTGTCTAAAACTGGTGGTGTGGACACACCTTGTCCAAGAATACCAGTTCTACTTCCCCACGCTGCACCCTTGGGACGGTTTTCCAAGTCATACCAGAACAAGCCCCAGGATAGCTGTTGTTTCCGATAGCTTAATAATGTTTTCTGATTGTAAAATGCTTGTGGCCAGCACTGCTTTAGATAATTCTCCGTGAAGTCTAAGGGAATAGTTATTTTAACTTCACCCTGGACCGAACATAACAGCAGATTTTCCCACTTCTCAGGAATTATCCTGTCTATGCCATGCTCCTTGACTATAGCTTGATAGTCTGTAGCGGCTCTCCATATCAATGAGTTTAAAATTCCCATGTGAGTTAGGAGTTGCCTGTCACTCATTGTGTCAGCTACAGCAAAAGCTAATTCACGAGTTTCGGCAATTTGTAGACGAGAAAGTACAATCGTACCTTGTCCTTGTGATAGAATCTTTGTATGATTCATTTGTTTACACCTCTGTTCTAGGTTAGACCGGACTGATAAAAAACGTTCTAGTAGGTCGAACTACTGGGGCGTTTTGTCCGTTATGGGGATTATAGCAATTTCACTGAATCTGTGCAAGTATCCAAAAGCCTTGCTATTGCGTGATTTTAAAAATACTTACAATATCTTACTCTTAGTTCTTAGAGTGATTTTTTTAATTAATTCTCTTCTTGATTAAAAGAATTTAAGCATACGACTAGGAAGAATAGGATATTGTAAGTAAATTCTTGAAAGCATTGATTTTAGGTCATTCTTAAATATGTCTAGACTAGCTGCAATCAAGTTAAAAGTTAGCCAGGATGTTAAATTTGCAGCATTGAGTTAAGTATTTGATATTTTTCTCATTCGCATGAAACCCCCTTGACAGAAATCGTGCTAATATTAAATAACTCTAGTATGGTTTAACAATTATGCCACGACACAATGAAGACCGAACTCGGATTCAATGCCGAATGAGAACAGAAAAAAAAGCAGAGCTAGACCAGCGCTTGATAGACGCTGGTTTTTGCTATAAGAGCAAAGATTCTATTTATCCAATGTATGCGGAATTTCTGGAAGCATTGATAGATGGAGATTCTAGAGCTTTTAAAATTATTTTTGAAAAAGCTCTTGACAAATTAGAATAACTCTAGTAGAGTTATAAATGTAAAGAGAACAAAAAAGTGAGTGAGAAGACAATGAAAACAGCACAAGAAGTTCGCGCTAACGCTACAAGATATAACTCTGACAGAAACTCAACAACTTTGTCTCTGAAAGAAAGTTTTGAATTGTGGGGGACTGCAACCGGTAGCATCCCTCATCATCGTCAATGGTGGATTCTTAAAAAGGATAAGGATGAAGTGATTGGACACCTTGACCAGGGTTGCTATGAAAATCCTGGGCAGGCAGCAGCACAACGCCGTGACTGGGCAAAGTCTCTGGATTGCTTGGGACAGTTGTGTGTAATGAATAAACAGACTCGCCAATATGAGTTTGTTGAGGGCTAACGCTTATTGATCTCGCTCCTATCCTGGAGCGCGATCGCTCCCATGTTCGATTCGATTATGGAGCGCGATCGCCCAGATGCAAGCAGTAAAAACAATAAAAACATCAAACAGAGGTAAGTAAAATGTCCAATTTTCAAGAAAAGTTAAATGTTATCAAAGACATTGAAAGCTCTATCAAGTACCACGAATCCCAAATTGCTTGGTACTTAGGAGAAGGCGGAAAAATACTCAATCAAAAAAGAGCTTTGGCTCGCCCGTCAAAAGGCGAGTTATATCGAGATTATGATGTAAGCCCAGAACAAATTATCCAAGATTGTGAAAGAGTTTTAGAGAAGTTAGCAGGCGATTTGCTTGCGGCTAAATTTAGATTAAATCAAAAAACTTATCTTGTTTTTTATCAAAGGACAGACCTTATCCATCAATCAGGGACAGAAATTGTAGAAGCGCATTCTCCAGAATTAGCCTTGCAAATGGTTAAAGGGGCTGTATCTGTGAAAGAGCATCAAGAAAGAGGTGTGCAAAATTTAAAGGATCAAATATCTCAAATATCCGAATGGGGTTGGTAGACAACCTTATTAATCTCGCTCCTATCCTGGAGCGCGATCGCTAAAGTGCAAGCAGCAAAAGTTATTTGCACTTTAGCGGTTGGTGACAGCAACGCAGTTAATCCACTATATTTTGAGGAGACAATAATGATTTTCCATCAAACAAACTGTAACTACGTTGGAGTGCCTGAAGGCTGGGTAGAGTTAGAAGCAGGAGATTCGTCGATCCTACGCCTCAAAAGCATGAAGCAATGCAAAATCAAGCGATATTACAGAGATCCATTCGACGTAATGGACGACACCAAGCCTCAAAAGATAGATCCCAAAGATGATTGGTACAAAGTGAGAGCGGGAGATTGCTCTCTCTATGTTGCTCTTATTTCTGGAGATGTTCAAACGTTAGATGGAGGCAATACAATCAATTGCCGTCAGTTAAGCGACCAGTATTTTAACGGAACAAGCACACCTAATGCTTTTCCAGTTGTAGATTTTCCAATTCTTGTCTAAATAATTTAATCCGTCAGCAATGGCGGGTTTTCTTTATATTGGCACGGGGTGACTAAGTGCGGTATGTTCGATTCGATTATTACCAAGGAGAAGAGCTATGACATTACAGGAATTACTGCAAGGCAAGTACAATATCGTCGAATATCGGGGTGTTTCCATTGATAGTTTCGGTGATTATGTTGCCGGATCTGAAAAATTTGAATCAGAGGATGAACTCGATCTTGGTGGTTTCTGCTGGGACTACGAGATTGACGAAGAAGCACCTGATGACTTCTTGAACAAACCATTGGGTGGGGTGGTCGTCAAAGACCAAGATGGTCACAGGTTTGTTTACGTTTTCAAATAGAGTAAATAGCGATAGCGATCGCACAAACCAAAAGCGATCGCACTAACAAATTAATCGCACGGGGTGACTAAGTGCGACGTTCGATTCCATTATTCCAGAACATCATGACCATTAACTACTACGTTTTTGATAGAATTGAAAGAGATAAATTAGGTTGTCACTGGGGATACAAAAGTAACAATCTTTGCGAAGTTTTTCCAGTGTCAGCAGACGACACAGAAGAAGAACTGATCCAAAATGGATTCGCTAAGTGCGACGCTCCCGATTCTGATTCCCTTCCTTCTCCCACAGAAACTTTCTGTGTAGAAGAATCAAGTATCAAGAAGCACGAAGATGGTTCTTGGGAGTTAGTTTAAAAATCATTTAGCGTGATTGCTCAAACCAAAAGCGATCGCGTCAAACAGCACTATGTCTTTACAAGAATATTGTTGTGTATGCTCTAAAAATTTTATGTCAGAAGTGCTTGACAAGTGCTTTCACTTCTGATATAAATAGATTATTGAAAACAACAAACAATGAACGGATATCATTTAAGAGCGGCTGAGTCATTAGCTCTCAGAGCTATGACCCGCAAAAAAGGACTAAAAACCCTCATCCTGGAGGGAGCTCCTGGAACTGGTAAAACTTATTTTAGTGAGTGCCTTGCCAAGGAATGGCAAGCGCAATATTTTTATTACCTGTGCCACCACTGGACAGGAGACGAGGAAATGTTTGTTGGTGTCCACGTTGGCCGCGTTGCGGCTGGTGTGGAGAAGGCAGAAGATGCCTATGAGTATGGCGTCTTGGCGAAAGCCGCGATCGCATCCCAGTCAGGGAAAGTAGTTGTCTGTCTAGATGAACTAGACAAAGCCCCTCAACGGGCAGAGTCATTGCTACTAGATTTCCTCCAAAACGGTCGGGTGTATATGCCCGATGGGTCAAAAATCCAAGGCAACTTGGAGAATATGACCATCATACTGACGACAAATGCTGTCCGCCCCCTCATGGAAGCAACAATGCGGCGCGGTTTTCGTATCAAGATGGAGTTTCTGCCTCCTAATGTGGAGGCTGATATTATCCGCAAAGCCACCGGCGCAAAAATGGCGGCAATTCGTGTGGTGGTTCGGATGCTTGGAGTCATCCGTACTAATGGTGCAACTGCACCATCCCTGCAAGAAGGCCGCAACCTCGTTGAGGATTTAGCAGCTTGCGAAAATTCTTCTGATGTTGAGATTCTGATTAGAGGTTGGCTTGTTAAGGAGCAAGAGGACTGGGATGCTCTTGTATCCGAGTTCGGTGGACAACCCCACAGCATTTTGTGGGGTGAATTTAAGAGATAAAAATTTTTATATTAGAAGTGCTTGACAAGTGCTTTCACTTCTGATATAACTAGATTATGGAAAGCAACAAAAGCAAAAAGGATTTAAAGAGATGTCTAAATATGCAATTTTTGGAATGCCTGGCTGCTGGGGTTCAGTGAATAGATATGAAAAAGATTTAATCGCTCGCGTTGATGGGGCGAGCAGTCAACAAGAAGCCCTTGACTTATTTCGAGCAACCAATCAAGCGAGGCAAGAATTTGAAAAAGAATTTAAAGCTGTGCCAGTCAGCAAATTAACAGCTTCTCAAAAAGATTGGGCTGAAAATTATTGTGAGGAAATCATATCAAAATAAGTCGAAACCCCGCAAGGGGTCTACAGGCAGTTTGCAACTCCTGTACTGATGAGACAAGCAAAACTTTAAAAGGAGGTGATCGGGATGAGAAACAATCAACGTCGTAATCGTAGAAACAAAAGCAGTAATCTTCAACTCCCGATCACTGTTCGTCAAGCTCAAAAAATTGTAGTGAGCTTACAAAAGTTAGGCTCAAGCTACAGTTTTCCAGGAGAGATTCGACAAGCATTGTCGTTAAACTCCTGCCACGACCATGACGGAGCATTAAAGAAATTAGCGAACCTAGCATCTAAAGACCCTAACCAAGTCTTAATTGATGCGAATGGAAAACCCCCTCAGTCTGCTGAGAACAGAGAGGAAGGGGAATCCAGGGAAAAAGAGACTGATGAAGTTACCCCTACTTCTGACAGTCCCTCCGAGGAATCGGAAATGCACGGGGGAGACGGTAATAGCGGCGAGTGTGATTCTCCCGCAGAAACATCTAGTCCCGAAGAACGGGAAGGAGATCAAGGTTCTCAAGATCAAACCCAGTTGCAAACTGAAACCGCCGACGGTGGCAGTCAAGGGCAGGGAAGCGGAGATTCCCAGGATTCTCAGGGAACTGAGAATAGCGATCGCAACGCGCCCCAATCCTCTGGTTGTGAGACGGGTTTGTCCACGTCACAAGGGAGTGAGTCAGGCGGAAAATCCCAAGCTCCGACTGATCAAAAAGCAGAATCCTCTGAATGGCCAAATTCAGAGTCAGATGAAGGTACGGCAACATCATCTGTGAGCGACATTGATCAGAAAAACGATGCGGCAAAAGTTGACTCTGATCTCCGTGACGATCAGGTAAATCAAGGGTCAGAATCTCCAGAAAAAGATGCTCAACCCTCTGTGAGTGCGAAAACTAAAGATAACGTCAATAGCGATCGCCAAGCAGAGAAACCTGGAGATAATGAAACTGAGGGACGAACTCAGAAATCTCAAGCGGACAGTTCGGAAAACTCATTGGGTGAGAATGAGTCGGATTGTGTCAGTCCTGATGATGACACTAACGCAGAGGCTCAAGCGTCTGATGACGTTCCCACACATCAGAAAAAGTGGGGAAAATCTTTTACTAAAGAGGAAAGAGGGGATGGTAAATTATCCCTCTCTAACTCTAGTAATAACGGTGGTGCTACAGCTTCCTTAAAAGTTGCTGGCGTATCACCAAAGTTATTAAAACTGTGTCGCCAACGCCTAGCAGCATTGATTGGCGATAGCAGCCAAGAACACAGCCCACGCAGAGATTATACCGAGTTCTGTGTTCGGCTAAAAACCTACCGCAATCCTCAACCCGCCAGGAAAGAGGAAGAAGGTAGACCTGTGATTTTATTATTAGCAGATGTTTCCGGTTCTTGTGCATCTTTTTCTGAGGAATCAGTGAAAGTTGCCAAAGCAGCTAGTAAGTTAGGCATACAAGGAACAGACATTCTTGTCGTGTCTCACTACAACGGAACGCCTCACGAAATGGAAATCAATGGTGAAGTTGTGGATGTGCGCTCCATCAAAGCCAAAGCAAAAGCAGTTAAAAAGACTGCTGACAATGGCTGTAATTGGGGTAATTCTTCAGGGTGGTATGAAGCCCTGATGCAACGCTACAACATCACCGTTTGTATTGCCCTCGGTGACTGGGATGGCAGCTTAGAATATGCCTACATTGCCCAGCACCCACAATGCGAAAAATTTATTTGGCTAGACAATGCACATTGTTCTAGTCGTGGAACGGTTCAAGATCGGACTAAGTTCGCTCTTGATCATTATGCCAAAAACTTTACAGGGATAAAAATTCCTGTCCTGCGTCAAAAACTTATCTACAGAGATGGGTGTAAAGATGCGATCGCATTCATCAACAATATCAAAGTGTAATCAAAGTGTATCCGACCTGAGTACGTCGTTAAACTGCTTCTGTGTACGTTAATTGGTTGCCTTTATCTTTGGCAACCTTTTCTTTAAAGTCGAAATAGAAGCAATATCTATCTGTATGGGATAGCTACCCATGCACTGATGATGACAAGCTAACAGAAAAAAAATGACAATAGAACAAGAGTTCCGCGTCTCCCACGATGGGAGACTCATCGTAGTTGACTACGATGAAACAGACGGAGAACCCGTCTGGTATGAGGATGGTGCAAATGAAGTATTTGACTTCTGGATGGGTGAAGACCCTTCCGGAACATTGTCAGCCATCTGGTATGACAAAGCCTTGGGCTTGGCTTTGGCCAAGCCCGTGTTAGATACGTCCGAGCTAACCGAGCTAAAGGAGGGCGATCCAATGCTGCTCTCCCACCCAGAAAACTTTGAGTTCCCACTCCAGTGGGACTTAGTTCGAGGTTTCTTAGGGTAGGGTAATGCCCCTCATAATTTTAAAGATAAAGGATGGTTTCAATCTTAATAACCATCCTTGCCTGACTAGAAAGGCTGGTATTGGAAATTATCTTTTGATATGCCATATACCCCAGCCACAGATACAAAGCTTAAAAATAGATCCTTGTGTTGAGTCGCTAAGAGTCGAGAAATGGCTAAAAACTTATTTTAAGGACTGAAAAATAATGAATGATGAATTTCTAAAAAGAGCAATAAACTGGGCTTGTGCTAATAAGCCAGATGCAAGTATGAGCCATAAAGCTGCTTTTGCCAATTCCGTAGCTTATCTATGCTCTGGCTGGAGTGGAGGCTATGGCGGTCCATCTATGAGAGAACACATGACTTCGTGGGCGTTAGCTGGAGATGAAGGACTGAATGAAACAGCAAGTCTCAATGGGCTTGCTATAACAATCCAATTCCCTGATGGCAGACTACCTCGCGCTGGCCACTGGGATTTTCAGCAAGCAGTTAAATTCTGCGAACCTCTCTGTTTTGAACCAGCACAGAGGTATTTGAAAATTTTAGTGCGAATCTCCGAGAGAGAGCATTGTTTTGACGATGATCCCGCAGACTTGGAGGCACTGCGGGGAAAGTAGTTAGATTAGTTAATGGCTGTTACTCCCTAAAACCCGCCAGAAAACTAACATCAAATCTTCTTGAATACGTGCTGTCGGTGGCGCGTGTTCAGGAAGGAGTAAATATCTGTATGGGTCTAAAAAACCCATACACAGTCTGCTGCAAGCACCTGTCTCCCCAAAATCGGACAGGATATTGCAAAAGTCATCGGCATCAAAACCCAGATCAGAAAGAAAGGATAAAAAAATGTCGAAAGAAGATGAAAGAAAGATGCAGGAATTAATGTTTAAAACCTTCCTGCCTCCGCAGAAAAAAGAAAAGAAATCCAAAGAAGACAAGAAATAATAATTTTAACCCGTCAGCGATGGCGGGTTTTTTATTGTCTATTTTCCAGCAGTTCCGCCAGCGTTGCCAAAATCCAATCTATATCCCTCATGGGCATCCATCCCAGCTTCTTGTATCTATCCAGAATTTGGCGATATTGTTCTTGTTGGTCATTCATAAATAAATTGTGCCGTTATGGCATAACTGTCTAAAACCTTATTTTATAATCATTTCCAAGCTTTATCGTTAAGCATTACCGCAAATATCGGCATAATTCTTTAATCGTACAATCAATATTAGGTATAAATAAACCCATTAAAATCATATCGAAATTAATGGGAATTAATAATTGGCACGATTTGGGAAGATCACGCTATTCTCAAAAACGTATCTAGCGTCTTGGCGGGTACGGGTAAGTGAGTGGAAAACTCCAGATTATATTTTTTTGCCCATCTCCTTAGAGTGCCAATACACGGTTGCTTGCCGATTTGCCGATTCAACCACGATGGTACGTCAGCACCTTTGATTCCTTCGACGATTACAGCATCGCCCAATGCTTTATCGAGTTCTTGTTTCAGTGCTGGGCTTGAGTTTAGGCGCTTAATAATTTGTTGGATAGTTACTCCCGTTTTGCAACCCACGGGTTTCTTAGTCCCATTCTCGCGTTTCTGTTCATATCTGATATAGGCCAACATCATCAACCATTGGCAATGAGTTTTACTGATGATGGGTTCTTCTCCTTTTTTTAACCTGCGGAAATCAGGAACTTGGCAAATATCTTTATATTTTCTCCAAGTCCGATCGCTTATTGGATCGCCATAGATGTGAGCGCAAGCAGCCCACACCCATCTTTGTGGATATCCCTGCGATTGATTATTTGTCATTTCTCCATTCCTCCGCCCATATAAAATTTATATTTGCGTTTTTGGCGCATTGTTCATCTTCGGGGCGATCGCCCACCATTAATATTTGCTCTGGTTTTTCTTTGTAATATTCCAATCCAAGGCGAATCATTCCTGGATTAGGTTTTCGGAAATTTCCGTATCGTTTTGCATTGCATGGTATTGCCAGCCCATCCATTTGCAATCCACGCTGTGAAAGCCTCCATCCACTACTTCCGTCGTCTGTGCAAAATAGCAGCAGATCCATCTCTGGTAATAGTTTCATGGTTTGACGTTGTTCCTCGAAGCAGTTTTCCAAGGACTTAAAACCAGCTTTAACACCACCTTGATTTGTGACTCCAATTATTTTCCAGTCCCGATAACGGGCGATCGCTTCTTTAGTTCCAGGAATTAGCTCCTGGTCGTACGGATCATTGATGAAAGTTGCGCCGGATTTTGTACGCCGCACAGTTCCATCTAAATCCAAAAATAATATTTTATTGCTCATTAGTTTCCCCCAGATTCAATCGTTTTTTCCTGCCACGCTGCTTGTAGTGTCCAAATTCTTTGATTTGGATTTCTTTTTCAGATACTCCAAATTCTTGTGCCTTCTCTTCTTCATGGATTTTGACTATATCTTTCTCTTGTCGCCATAATGCTGCAACAGCCATTTGCAGCCCTTCATTCATCCCTACGCCGTAGCACGAAATAATTCTTAAAAATTTTCGTTTAGTTTCCGCCGTCACTTTGCCTCTAATCTCGCGCAAAGTGTTGTCAATTACAGGCTTCCCGTCAATCATTCCCCGATCAGGGTGATTGTCAATGTCTGCTTGTAGCTCTTGTTTGGTTCGTGGTTTTTTGCGTTCTGTCATGATTTATTTGATTTTACTATTCCACTATTAGCACACTATTAGGGGAATAGTGTATGATAAAAAATAATCCCTCAATCCGGTTGGATCGGATTAAGGGATTTTGACCCCAAACAGACCAGACCTGATGGAGTAATCAAATTATGGCACGGATACAGGCGATCGCTGACAAACTTCCAAAAGCCCAAGGTTTAATCTTGGGAGATCACGGCTACAAGGCCATTTGTATCAATGATGCAATTGCCAAAATAAATAAATTTTATGAAGGGACTCCCGCCCAAGCCCCAAGCGAAAGAACAATTCAGGATTGGTTTTATAAAAATAGTTTTCCTAATTGGGCTGTTGCAGTTCTTTGCAAATAGAATTAATCAAATAATCCGCAAAACTGCGGGAAAATATAGCCACCTCGAAAGGGTGGTTTTATATTGTCTATATACCAGACATCTGGCAGACATCTGACGAACACCTAACAAACATGGAAAAACTGAAAACACAACGATGAGTTAATGCCTAATAGAAAGCAAGTTGCTGAAATCATCGGAATCGGAGAAAGGCAATTGCAAAGATATATAAAATTGGCATCCCAACATCTGAATATTTTTAAGAATTTCAGAGACGAAAACACAAATATTTTGATTGGAATGCCAATTGAAAATGATGAACAAATTCAACTATTAAAAGCAATAAGGTCTTTGAATTTAAAGTATAAGAATACCAAAAATAAAACTCAACTTATTGCACTGGAGCTAAAAAAAATCAACGAAGGAGGCAACAATGATCAAGTTTAAACAAGTATTAATTGCCATGTTCATCTGTCTAACGATATCCTATGCAGTCGCTCAAAAATAAAATGATTGATCAAATGTTTCAGGCTAAAAACCATGCAAAAAACTAAAACAAGAATAATTCAGGAAACGCTGGAATCAAATGGCGTTAGCACGAAAACGGCTCGCCAAGCTGCGGTGACGATTGCTAATGATGGACGGGGCGGCGATCGCACAGAAAGAGGCTCTAATCAGGTTTTCAAAGCTTGGCTAGAATCCGTTGAAAATGGCACGGATTAATGAACAATCTTGAAATTATTGTTACCGTTCGGCAACATGAACCAGACGGAAGTTATAGCGAGTGGACAACAAAATCCGGTTTATTCGCTTTTTCTGCAAAGATGAAACGCGAGATTAAAAAGCTAGTAGGAGCTAAATCATGAACCTAGATGAATACATTAAACAATTTGTAAAAACAGATTTGTCTTTAGAGCAAATCTGGTCGAAAGCTCAAGAAATCGCTACCACGTATGGCATTGATTTAACCACTTTAGATGAGGCGAACGCCCAGTTTATAGCAGGTGAAATTGATGCTGCTGCATCTTCTGGTTTGGCTGTTCCTGAAAATAATGGAGGCGGGCTGGCTACTGTTGAGACTGGTAAGAAAGGCAAGAAAAACACGTCAGCGACCAATGATTCACAGCAAGCGCAAACACTAAAACCCGCAGTTATTGGATTGCGGAATGCTATTGAATCTGAAGTGACTGGGCTGTCAAACGCATTTGACACAGAGTTTACAAAAAACGAAAAAAAAGCGGCTAAAAAGATTACTGAAAGAGCTAAACAATTTGCTCCCAATGTAGTCAATTATGTAGCTGAAGAATTGGAGGGTTACAAAGCAGATTCCCAGATATTTCACGGACAAATTACAGGAGTCATCGAAGAGGCTTTTGGCGGTTTCTTCGATAATTAGACCATCAAATTGGATGATTGTCGCTGTTTTTATTCAATCAATATTATTAGTAGGAGCGTTAATTTATGCAGCCTCACAACCTCCCAGATCCCTGGGAGGAAACGACTACCAAGAACCCGGTAGAGTTTACCGTCAAACCCAGTGGTGAGCCAATTGAATTTAAAGTTAAGCCAGATGGCGAATTTAACTTTAAAGGTGTGCCGGATGATAATGTAATCCGGCAAATAATAACAGCCACCGACTATAATCGAGCCGCTACTAGGAGACAAGAATTAGAGATAACTAAGCAAGCAAAAAATATTGATCTGCTGTCTCTTGGTGTTTTAGGCTCATCAATTTTAGTTAGTATTATATGTCTTTTCATTTCATTGCACAACAAACAACAACAACCGCAGGGGAGCGTAAATAATGGAGAATTTTTTCGGGGGACTTACTGCCGGTAAAACCGCTAAATTATCTGGTAGTGGACAGGATGCTACTGCTATCGGTAATTTGGGCAATTCTAAAGCTCGCATAACTGCGAAAATGAAATTGCCGACTGAAATTTCGGCACAGCAAGTATTAAACCTGGAGAAAGAAATGGGACAAGTTGACGGCGAATTGGAATTAGCTAGTCAGATTATTTCGAGCCAAGAGAAGCTATTAAATAAAGCAATTGATCTTCACAAGAAAAATACTGACTGGGCAACTATCACAATGAAAGCCGATCAAAAGCTTCGAGAATTAGAAGCTGGACATCAGCAAGCGATTTCTAAATATGCCCTCGGCGCAGCGACTACTCAAGCATATACAGATGGCTATGTGGAAGCCTATCAAATGAGTGCGGAGATATTCAGATGATCTTCAAGCGCAATTCCGAAGCCGACAACGCCCTATTTCTGTTTTTTAATAAGGTTGGCTGGGCTGTGTTATTTTACAACGGATACACCCTGTATCCTTACTTTTTCGACTTACTAAAAAGTGCGACTTATTGGCAGAGAGTGTTTGCCAGTGGCGTGGCAGTGGCATTGATTCTAGGTATTGAATTGTCCGTAACGACGGTATTATTCGATCCTAGAATATTGGTAAAAATCCTAGAAAAACCTAAAGTTGACAAAGAAGTTAAACAAATGTTTGACGTGGTTAGTTTTTTAGGAATTGCTGTTTTTCTATTAATCGCTTCCTACACTTTTTGGACTGATTACGAAATCAATCTCAAGCAGTTAGGTAATCCCAGCATGATGTTTTTAAAAGTATTATGCGGTGTGTTTGTGATTGGCTCTGAACTGGCTTTTGGTTGTGCAAATATTTTTCATTTAGCCAGTAAGGAGGCTGAAATCAATGATTCCAGACGCTAAAGGTGTAATTACGATTCTATTAATTGCTCTTTTCTTGGGCATGATTTTATATTTACAATATGACATGAGAAGATGATGAAGAACCTACTCTACACTGGATACTGTGTATCTGGATTCTCTTTCTTCCTGCTTCTGGGACAAATTATCAAGGGCTTTCCTGAGTCTCGAAATGGCGCGATCGCCCTATTCATTGTTAGCTTTTTAGTAATTGTAGCTATGGGCTTCTCCAATTGGTGCGGACTTTGGTATCAGACCAACGGGCATCTGTCCAGAAACCAATCCATTGTAGGATTTGCCCCTATCTATGTTTTTGGAACGGCGGCCATTGTTGCACTAAGTATTGGAATAATTGTAGGGGGATAATGAAATGCTGGAATCGCCGAATCCATTCGCAAGGGAGAAAAAATGCTTTGAGCCATTAATAATTTCTGAAAGGATTTTACTGGGATTGCTTGGTGCAACCGCAGTTATTGGAACTACTCTGCCTATTCTTTTCCCAAGTCAAATTAAGGAAGTCAAACTAATCCAAAATATATGGGGTTTGACTTCATCTCTTTGTTTTTCGGCAGAATGTTATCGCCGACAAAGGAAGGAGAAAACTTATCAAGCTATAGAGGAAGCGAATTTCCAAATAGTAAATGAACAACTAAGAGGAACTTTCACCTATGAAAAAGCTGCTCAAGAAATAAATTCCAAGCGAGAGTTAGCGGCTCAAATTAATCGCCTCCCGGTGGAGGAGCGCGGCCGATGGATGCAGCAATATGGCTTGCATGGATTAGTGGAATTACCACAAATCCAGCAAGCCGTGATTGAACAGCCAGCGGCCCAGCAACCGCCCGCACTCAAGGGAAGTTTTAACCCCGGTCAGTCTACTTTTGAACAAATATCCGATGATTTGGCTGTATCCGTCGATCACACTTGGATGGATGCAAAATTTATCAATGCCTCGAAAGCTGTATTCGGTCCAAAAGGAAGCGGTAAGTCGGTGTATTTGGCTTATGAAGCGATCGCATTCCTCACTCACTTTCCCGATGGAGAATTGAGGATTGGGGATAAGCATTTTGATGAGGATGAATCACAATGGCTGCCAGGTGTGCCAACTGATGTTTTGTTAAATCAGTTTGTAGCCAAGAAGCCAGATCAAATCCTGAAGATGTTCCGCCGTGCCAAGCAGCTACTCGATTACAGAATTGAGAAAGGAATTAAACAAAATCATTCTGAATGTCAGCCTTTCAAATTAATTTGTGATGAATTTGAGGGGTTTGTCATGGGATTGACTGATGCCGAAAAGGCAGAAGTAATGAATATTATTGCTCAAACTCAAGACGAGGGACGGAAATATTTAATCAATATCACATTGGGTATGCACTCTCTCAAAAAAGAGAGAATTGGTGTTGACAGTTCCGTTCTTTTTCAAATGGATGTTTTATGCTTGGGTTCGGCATTGGCTGATCCTAATACTAAATTTCCGGCTGATTTTGAAGCTAAGAGATTACTTCAAGAACAGATGGAATTGCAGCGCACTCTCAAGAAGTCTCAGGGGTTTGCTTGTGTGGTTCGCAAGTTAGGAGAAATGGCAAAGGTTGAGGTTATTCCGTTTCTTGATTTGAGTAAATTTAGTTTTGATGTTGAGTCGCCGGAATCATCGGAAGTGACTCAACATGACAATCCAAATCCTTATCAAATAATAAAAGATTGGATAAGCCAGCTTGGCAGAAATCCTACCGATTCTGAACTGATTCAAGCCTGGCAACAAGTGACAGGAGCGTCATTAACTCATGAAGCTCTGGTACTTCTCAAAAATAATTTAGAGTTGACAGACGCGAATAATGAAGTTACATGGTCAACGATTACCGCCAATCTAAAATTGCCGGATAAGTGGCGGGAGGAAGACTTGCAGAAGGCGATCGCCTCTCGACTTATTCAGTATGGTTACAAAGCAGAATTAGAGGTTAAGTGCAATGGCGGCTTTGTAGATATCGCCACTGATTTTGATGGTGGGACAATTATCGAGATTAAAAAATTTCTCACCAGAGATACTATTTACCAGGCAGCCGGACAATTGCATTTGTACGGTATTAACAACGAATATAAATTACTTGCTATTGGTTTTTTGCCAAGCAATGAAGGCGATATACAACAGGCAAGAACAACCGCTTCGATGATTGCACAAGATCAAAGAATCAGATGTTTATTTATTGAGTAAAGATGAAAGTTAAAGTTTTCAAAAATTATAATTCTTTCCGCAAAGCTGTGGCGGAAAGAATTCACAAGTCAAAGCATTGGTTAATATCCGGTTACATGGTTTCTCTAGGCTACATGGTCAAGCAAAGCATTGAAGGCGGACTTAATATTTCGATAACATACCGACTAAAACCCGGAATAGTCCTAACCGCAGAAGATGTCGAGAAAGTTGTTAAGGAGATGGGAAAATGAAATCCGTAAACCAAATTTGTAGAGAGAGTTCGAGTTTTCTAGGCGGTAGAGAAAATGCCTACATTATAGCTGATGCTATTAACAATAACGATGCGGACACTTTCAAGGATGCTATCAAAACATTACCAAGCGAATCTTTTCCGCTTGTAAGAATACTACTTAATTCCTCTGTGCCAGCCAGAAACCAAAGATAGGCTGATGGTATTTCGCCGCCAAGCAAGGATTCACAACTTATCCCTACTAGAGACAGTGGGGATTTTTTGTGATATTTTCTATTCTATGAACATATAAAGGAGAGATATGGCACGAAGTCAGAAGTATAGTGAGAAGAAGGTTTCCAAGCACATTAACCTCACTCCAACAGCGATCGCACTGTATGAGGAATATGCTGCTAGTCTTGATTTGAAGATGAGCGAGTTACTAGAGCAAGTAATTCGCATCCCTTCTGTAGCGAGGGGTTTAGCTGTTTTTATCGAGAATAAAGAAAAATCTTCAAAAATAGCTTGACAAATTTATTCTATGGACATAGAATTATTGTATAAACAAAGCGATCGCCCCATCCCGCAAAAGATAAGCGATCGCCTTACAACCTAAAAGGTCTAACTTAGTATGACACATCCTGTATATTCTGCAAGAATTTTATCTGCTCAAATTAAGTATAGCGATGGTTTTGAAGAGTGCGAACCAGAAAGCTATGCGGTAATTAGCAATGGAAATACTGTTTGTGATGGCTTTAAATCCTACTTTCAAGCAGAGAGTTGGATTAAGCGAAATGGTTATGAGCTAGATCGTTTATCTCCTTGGGAGCAATACTTGGAAGATTTAGTGACTGAAACAGATGAAGAGATAATAGATGATTACCTGTTTCATGATGAAATGGAACGAGGTTCTGGCCGTGATAAAGTCCCTCAATTTGTAGCAGTTTAGTTAATTTCAGCGATCGCTTTAGTTGAAAGATTAGAGCGATCGCAACTGCTAAAATAGAAGGTAGCATAATTATTTTAGCTACCACAATTTCAAGTTTCTTTCTGCTGCTAAACAAATGAGATTTTCCGTAAATCAAGTTTTTGAAATAGTTGATGGTATTCCTAAGATACTTTCAACAGACATCAAGATGCTAAGTGAATCAAGTGATCTTTATTCACTGGCACGAGATTATTTAGATGAAATTGATGGATTGATTTTCGTGCAACGAGATCAATACGCTGGCTACAAAAAAAAGAAAAAATATTGCATCGTCTTGATGCCTCGACAAGACAAATTAATTGTTTGTCACAGAGAGGAGTTTATCGTTGAATTCGATGAAGGTCGTGCAAGTAAATTGTTTCCATATCTTTGGGAGACAGAAATAAAAACACTAAATCAGCTTCATGAATTTTTCCAACACATTAGCTTGGATACTTTATAGATTTAACCAATCAGGAGACATTATGGGTATTTTTGGACTAACAGACAAAAGACCAGAAAATAGCTTGGGTAGAATAGAAGTTTCCGCTTTTAAAGGCGGTCGCAAGCAAGTTAACAGATTTGGTAAAGACCTAAATCAACAGCTAAGACTAACAACAGTAAATAACGTTGCATCTTTAGTCTTGAAGCAGTCGAACTCTTATGGAGTTCCAGATGTAAACGGAGATTTTGTGACAGATCAAATTAATATCTATCTCCCTTATGACGACATAGATAGAACATTCGTGACTTCCATGAAAAGCTATGAAGCAAGTGGGCTAAAGATAGTTTGCGATCGCCACACCATCAGTAAAAAGTGTGTGATGACCCAGGACGACAAAGGCAATAAATACAGACCAATTGTTGATGTCGCTGATCCATGCCCAATGAGAGGATGCGAGATATTTGAGCAATGCCCAGAAGGATGCCAGAAAGAAGGCAAACTTTATTTTTATGTTCGGGAACTAATGGATAAATCCATGATGATTCCTGGATGCCTGACAACTCACAGTTACGAGGATTTAGTTAATATTCCTGAGCAGCTAGAGCAAATAAAATTAGCTTTTGGGAGTTTAACTTCTTCGCCTAATTTTCCCCTTGCTTATCATTGGTCAAATAAAATCCCGTTCATTTTGACTCGCACAGAGATCAAAATAAAAAGACCTGTTATTAGCAATAATTTAAGAACGGGCAAAAAAGCCGATGGTACGACTTGGGCTTTGTCAATTCAAATTGATCCGCAATACATGGAGATGCTGCGAAAATGGCAACGGATTCAAGAAATGGAATCTCGTAATATTGCAATTTCTCCAGCTACTTATGCTGGATTACTGTCTGGAGATTCTTCTACCATCATAGATGTTGAGGTAATATCAGAATCTCCCAAACAACTGCCTCCAGTCGTCGAAACAAAAGCTGATAGAATGCGCCAAAGAATAGCTCAATTATCTAATGAGTACAAATCTTTAATTGGTGAGGAATACCCTCTTCCTGGCAATCTGAATGTGATGTCAGAAGAACAATTAACTGAGTTCGGCAAATTCCTGAAGAAAATCATTGATTCGATCAAAGAAACGGTTCCCTCTTATTCGGGAGAACCAGCTTATTCAGAAACAATTGATTACGACACTGACCCAGACAGTAGGCAGCAACAATGGCAAGAAAATAATTTATTACCTACTGAATAATTAGATAGCGATCGCCCATTGTGGCGATCTAAAAAACATGAATAATGCAGTTCTAGGAGGGATAATTGTAATCCCTCCACAACTAAGACACACCACAGACAACAAGACAATTTGTATTTTTGAATTAGGTTTTGTTAATCCATCAAAATCCGAATCAATTAAAAATATCAGATGCGTTAGTTTCGGGAAGACAGCAGAAGCGATCGCGCAACTACAACAAAGCCAAAACGTCATTGTAATTGGTTCAATCAACATCATTAAGCGGGAACAAAACGGAAACAAAGTTTATTTGACTGAGTTCAAAATCAATAATTTTGAAGCGGTTTCCAGTCCAATTAATATTAATTCTGTAAATATTGTCGGACGTACCGGACAAGATACAGATATGAAATATTTTGAATCTGGGACTAATAAAGCGACAAACTCACTAGCAGTTAGACGCTATCAAGAAACTGACTGGTTTAGCTTGGAAGCATGGGGTAAAACTGCTGAAATTATGGGGAATTACGTTCGCAAGGGTGGATTAATTGGAGTAATGGGAGAACTCAAATTTGAGGAATGGAATGACAGAAATAGTGGCGAATTGCGTTCAAAAGCCGTTATTAAAGTTAACCAATTGGACTTAATGTGACCCTAAGCAAGCAAGAACAAAGAGAGGAATTTTAAATAATGAGCAACATAATAGGACAACTTAGCAAACAAAGCTTTTGTTATCAAGGAAGCATTGAAAAGTATATCGAGAGCTATGGGAAGCCAACAGACTGGGAAGAAACAGAAGAATATCAAGGTTGGACTTTAAGGATAATCGCACCTAATCAGGGGATTTTAGGTATTGATATTTTTCATCCTAAACATGGAGGATTTTCTGCCGATACTCATGAGAAGCTTGGCTATTACGATTCAGAACCACATTTTCAGTTTGCTAAACAAGCAATATCTAATTTATGTAAATAGTCAAAAAATGCCAGAGGGATTCATCCCTAATATCATTGGCGCGATCGCTTACATTCCTTACTTTGTTTTCAATGTTAGGCAGATAGCGCGTCTGTTTAAATCTAAACCTTTTTAACAAAAAATAACGATCAATCTCAAGCCACACTTTCTCGCAAAGTGTGGTTTTTTTCTTGCTTGCCATTCAAAAAATCAAATAAGATGCACACATCGTTAATAAATTTCTATATCTAAAGTTAGATTTTTTTGAAGCTCGTAGCCATTAACTGGTATAAATATTTTGTTGTTGCTTTTACTCATCCCCGTGACGACCACCCCAAGCACCCCAGATCAACTCTTACTCACATACCTAATTGAGCGTTCTACTTGTGGGAATGTATTAAAATATTGCACCTTAAATGTGGAACAAGAAAATATTGTTATTTCTTGCTTAAATGAAATATGCGCTAGTTCTCTAGCTTTTAATATTAAAGAATTAGCTGAAATATTAAAAAGTCTCATCAATAGTCAAGGATTGCTCATAAAATTAGGGGAAGATGAATTTGATTTTATCTCCCTAACCGCAAAAAGACCTAAGATGATAACAACACTTACTGCAAAGCAAATTGCTGATTATTCAGAACTTTTGGATATAGCGCGATTTTCAGAATTCCCCACTTACATCACTTTACTACCTATGCAATGGGAATGGAAAATGCCGATTAAATGCGTGTTGACATCAAAGAAAGTTTTGCAACATACTAATCGCACCCCGCTAGATTTTCATGGTGCGGACATCTCGATTTTATATGATAAAAGCGATCTGGAAAAGCAGATCGCTATCTTAATGAGAGAATTTTGGCGTAATAATGGAAATCCAACTCGAATTAATGATTTAGAGTACACTACTTATCTTTCAGACCCTACTCAAAAATCTTTACAGAAAGATCCCTATAAACGATATGAGTACAATGCGGATTTTGAAATCCAATTCATTGAGGGTATTGGATTAATTAGGATTTGCCATTGCAAATCGCGTCGTCCAAATTTTCAATAGAAGAATTGCAATTTCCTAGCCATTCATCACGACTGAATAATTGCTCTCGTCCATCTAAAACCATATAAATTATTCTTTTTTCTCCTATAGCAGCCTCACCCGTTTCCTGAATCTTTCGTAATCTTTCGACCGACAAAGTAGCCGAAGATTTTCGATTTAAAAACGCAGCTTCTAAATCATCTTGGCTAATGCCATAGAATCGTATTGCGATCGCTATCTTGATATTAATACACATATCAGTAATCCCTTTTATGACTCCTGATCGTGGCTCGCAAGCTTTTTCAGGAATTGATTCACTTGCAATATCAATAAAATCATATATCGTCAAGGGTTTATTGTTGCGATCTAACACAAGTCTCGATGCAGCGATCGCATCGAGGGTGTTGAATTCCGGCATCACAACACCACGCTCTATATCTCCCAGTGTCGTAAATTTTATTGATTGGCCTGTTAGCTGAGTTATTTTTTCTGCTGCAACTCGTAAACTTAATTTTCTTGCTTCACGATTAAATCGAATTATTTTACCTAATTCTGTTAATCCTGCTTTAGTCCAAGCCTTAGATTTATTTTCAATACAACTATTCATTTTTTGCATCTCCTTTAGTGCTTTATAACCTAACTTTCCCAGGCTAAATCATCAATTATTGTTAAGATTTATTAAGCTGTAGTCTAAAACTTACAACCCTTGCTATACTGTATTTTGTAGCCAACGGAATACGTAATAATGCTGATTAGAGAAAAACCCAGAGTACCCATTGACCCTGATCTTAAAAAGCGTTTAGTTGCATTATCACTCAAGCGAGAAACTAAACAAAGTGACCTTGCAGACTTAGCCTTGAAAATAGGTCTGGACTTTTTAGAAGAAGTGGGAGTAGCCGCGTGAGTTCAGTTATGCCAGGGAAGAAATTCATTATTGACGGAGTTGAATATAAAGTCCTCCGTCCCAATAAGTTTCGCCGGCGAAACTGGACCTGCTTGTATTACCAGAAAAATAGCGGGCTAACTAAAGAATTTTCATCAGAAGAAATCTTAGAGGCATTGAAATGAGTTTAGCGATAAATACAGAAAGACCAGAAAACATTCAAGCATTAATTGACAAATGGCTTGAGCAAGAACAGAACGGGGTTAGATTCCCTGTTGATTTTGACACTGCTTGGTATATAGCTGGATATTCAAGAAAGGATTCTGCAAAGCGCAAATTATCTAAAATGATTGAAGGAATTGACTTCCGCCGATTTGTGGAGGTCAGAAAACGCCACCAAGGAGGAACGGTAGAAGTTGAATTATTCACTATGTCCTGTGACGCTCTCAAGCATTTTTGCTTACTAGCTGAAACAGAAGAAGGAAGACAAATTCGCAATTACTTTATCGAGTGCGAGAAAAAGTGGAAATTGGTAGAAAAATATCATCCTGACGCAGCAAACGAAATTGAGATTCTACATCTAAAACTGCAATTAGCTCAAGCTGAAGCACAAAAAGCGATCGCAGAAAAAGCAATTCTTGATACTCGCCATCTTATTGTTAGCACTTGCCCCGAACCAGTTCAACAAAAAATCTTTGGTTACGAAGTAATTAAGGAAGTTGAGTATAGAGACAGAATTGTCCACAACGAGCAATTGATACACGATGGCGAGACTTTAACTAAAACTGAACTCTGCAAGCGTTACGGATTCGTTTATCCTAAATCGGGCAAACCTAACTACATCCAGTTGAACGATTATCTAGCAAGAATCAAGCTATCCTCAGAAGCTTGGGAACTAAAAGCCAGAATCCAAGATACTCAAGAACTGCGAAGAGAGTATTTACCAGAACTGGACAGATTACTAATTGATAGCGATCGCCAAATGTGGTTAGGGGAATAACAATGAAAACTATCTGCATTATCTACCGAGTTCCCGACTATGAACTGGATCGAGTGCGCCAGGGCGTACCTATTGAGGAACTAGCAAAACTTATTGAACCGACAGAGTTTATCCCAATAGAAAAACCGTTGTACAGCCAGAGGTACAACAACTCCAGAAAAAAGAAAAGCGTGGATTATTAACCACGCAATCAACAATAAAAACCACTTAAATTATATGACAACCAAAACAGCACAACGTGGCAGTGGCCGCCGCACAAAGTCCGTTGATAAATTTCTTAACACTCGACAAAAACAATTAGGGCTAGGCAATGCTGATCAATGTCTCCCTACTTTAAACCGCAATACAGGCATTGAGCCTGAAGACAGACTACCCAACCTAAAAGCCGCAGTTTTGGTGCGGATTCAAGCTATCCATGCTCAAAGTTATATTTCTGAAGAAATGGCAGCAGAAGCAAAAAATACCGCAGAGATAATTGAAAAATATGGAGTAGCTATGCTCTATGGAAAATATTTCATTCAGACAGCATGGGCGATCGCTGTCTTGAGTTTCCAAAAAGAAGGATTTACGGCTTTTGGACTCAGCTTTAAATCAGAGTTAAAGGGAGATAATGCAGCGTGATGATTCTCTGGGACTATTATCATCAAATCAAAATAATAGGCTATGGAGACTATAGCCAAAGATTTGGCAAAGAAGTTTATTTTGGCGAGCTTAATTTTCATCAGCAAATAGAAGCTTTAAACCAAGGATTCGCCCCTGCATTACCTCTGGAAAATCCTGAATTATGTAGCAGCAATTACGCCTATCCAATAGATTGGACAAGTTCAAAATACAGTCCCTTTTAATCAATATGGATGAACAAATCGATCAACAAATTCGTGATCTATTCTCCACAGGAATTGAAACTTACGCAGGGCTAACCTGGGAGACAATGAGAGCCAAAATAGCTGAACCTGATAGTCACATTGCATCTCGATTAAATCACCTACAGATATCAGGAAAACTTCAACCCGTTGTTATTTACGTCCCGACGGAGAAATTGAATGCAGACTAGCATCCCACCATTAAGATTAATTCCCCTTGAATTAAAGCAATTTCCCCGCCCAATAAATTTAGGAGTATCAAGCCCTAAATATTGGATTGGCGATCGCTTGCTAACAATTAAAGGATGGGGGATTTGTGTCGGACTTAAAAAATGTAAATCACTAAATGCTTGGCTTTTTTACATTGACCTAGACGAGATTGAGCATCATCAACCGTTCTTTGAAAAAGAGATCATTTGCAAACACAACATTTGATACCCATGAAGAAATCAACAGCAGTAATGACAGAACCAGCAAAGCCAACATTTGAACACCTCGAAGCATTTGAACCGCTAGAGGAAATAGTTACTACAACTCGAAGCATAGAGCGCAGAATTATCAAAGTAAAAGCCAGGCGAACTGCCGATGCCGAATTAATTACCATCGAGTATGAAGTGGCTCATGAAAAAGCAAAAGACGGTTGGTTTTCCGCTACTTTTACCTCAAAAGAAGAGGCTAGAGAAGAATTCTACAACAGCATGGACAAACTTCTACCACTTCTAATATCAGCAGTTGGACTTGATTCTGATCAATGGGAAGAGGGTCAAGTTATCGGTGTTTCCTTCAAACATACAGAAGACAACATTGGCATAACTATTACTGGAAAATGTGAAATTAACGGATCTTATCCATGCCCAACTTCACCCTATGCGATCGCTCAAGACAACCTTGACTACGACTTAGTTACGGCACTTCAACAGGAAGCGATCGCATACCTCGATGGAGCAAGAAGGCAACTATCACTATTTTAAGTATGCAAGAATTTCACGTTTGGATTTTCACTTTATTCATCATCGGATTGGAAACGATTTTAATTGCTTTAGTTTCAATCCTGTTGTTCATAATTCAAACTCAAAAATAAAAAACAATCCCCGTGAAATTCGGGGATTACTATTCACATTTAGCGATCGCTATGATACCACAACCACCAAGAATTTTTACCTCTTACTACGGCGGAAGACAAATAGGTGAAAGTATTTCTATCTCTCTTTCTCCGCCTAAAAGTTGTAATTTTACTCATCTGCGATTATTTGCACCTTCTAAAAAGTTATTAGATTTTTGGAATAGCAGCAACAAAGACAAAGATGCAGAGGATAAATACACCGATATTTTCAGAGAAGAGTTAAATACTAATCGGAACTTAATTGATTTATGGATTCAGAAAAATAGCGACAAGATTGTAACTTTCAATTGCTATGAACCCTATGGGCAATTTTGCCATCGCCACTTACTAGAAGAATATTTATCCTCTGCTAAATGGGAGGGAGAAGTTGAAGCTTCCAATAAAATCTCAGTTTGTGATGCAACCTGGGAAGACATATTTGGTAGCTACTACGAAATTATTTTTGACGGTAGAACAAAAGAGCAGGTGTTAGTTACTCCAATCTCGAAAAAAGCACGTCCAACCAACAGAAAGCAAGAATCAAAATCAAATCAACAGGCGATCGCTCTTTAACTAACAAGCGATCGCCTCACACACTCAACAAATAATTACCATGCTGCAAACACTTGAACTCATAACCGCTAAACAAATAGAAAAAACTTTCGGAAGATGCGGAAGCTGTAACCGATATCGAGGTTGTTGCTACAAATCTGAATCTAAAATATTATGTCCCGATTGCATAACTTGTTTAAGAAATCAAAGACGGTTAACTATAATTGAATCAAAAATTAATCCGTCTCCAGTCAAAAAAATCAAAGTTAAAATTCCCAGAATCCGCAAAGATAAACCTCCCAAAACTAAGAAGAAAATCAATTTAGTCAGAAATTTCTTTGGTAGAGGTCTGTTGCAAGCGGAAATTCTTAATCTTCTGAAAAAACATAAAACGGGATTTTCCTGTACAGATATTGCTAGAAAACTTAGAGCTTCCCCGTCCTCAGCGTGGGTGACAATAACAAGATTAGTAGAAAGTAATCAAGTTGTATATACCGGGAAACAAAGAAATAGGATTTATGCCCATTCATGCCATGCTGACGTACTAGAAAAATATAAAGGTGTTTGCGTTCCAAATATCCCAACAATTGAAAAAGTCAAAAAAGCTTTAGATGCAAGCGATCGCCTCACTTGCACTTTAGAAATTTACAACACCTTTAAGGATAAAAAAAGTAAAACAAACATACTTTGTTGTCTACGATTTTTGGTAGCCAGGGGTGACGCTCTCTCGTACTTTGATCATCAAGAGAATCGTGAAAAATTTGCTTCTACTGCTAACAAAAAAGCACTTTACGATTTTAATAACAATCAACCGCAACATAAAATTTTAAATTTCCTCAAAGAAGGAATCAAAAATAAGCAAGAAATAGCCAACCACTTGGGGAATGTCAGGAGATGCACGGCAGGAGTCAGCAAAATACTTGCAGAACTTCAGGAGCAAGGAAAAGTCGAACTCGCCAATTCAACTAGGAGGGGTATTTTCTTTCAGCTAAAAGCATAATTTCCACTTGCGATCGCTAGTTAGATGCGATCGCACGCAATCAGCGTACTACCACAATATTCCCATGAAAAAATATTTTTTATCTTTGCTATTGCCATTTGTACAGGCAATGCGCTATTATAATCCAAGTGAAGACAGTAAGATAAAATGTCAAACAAAAAACCAGTTTTACCCCCAATTGAAACTAGGTTCAAACCGAGATGGAAGTCAGGGAAGACCAAGCAAGTCAGTATCCCCATTGCGATCGCTGCTCACTCAATGCTCATCTTACACTGCATTGACAAAAATCCCGCGATCGCTTCTCAAGTTCTCGAATACGCTCAGTCATTATTGGCAGAGTAGTAAAAATAATTCCCTCGCACTATTGCAAGTAGCCGAGGGGCGACCCCTAACCAACCTTAAAACCGTAGGAGTTATTTGGATGATATCGAATATTTCTATGCCCGTCAAGCGATCGGGCGAATGGTTCTCTCTGTCAAAAAAGGATTTATCCCTTCTACTGAAAAGAATGGGGGGTGTCCGTGAACCAAATTAAAGATCGCCGTGATTTTGCAATTGTAGTCCCATCGTATCTTGATGACTTTGGACTAGACCCTTACGAATATCGAATCTACTCTCATATTGTTCGACGTGCTGGGAAAAACGGATGCTTTGAATCAATCCCGAATATGTCTAAGCACTGCTTAATTAGCGAAAAAATTGTTAGGCGATCGCTAAAAGTATTACTGGATTCAAATTTAATCACAGTTGTCAAGTCAGCCCCAGGCAAGTCAGTTGTCTACGAAATTACTTCAAGGGAAGAATGGTGCAACCCAGAGAAATTAGTGGATTTTCGGGAAAAACATACCCCTAGCAAATCTGCCACCACTACCCCTAGCAAATCTGCCACCACTACCCCTAGCAAATCTGCCACCACTACCCCTAGCAAATCTGCCACCACTACCCCTAGCAAATCTGCCACCACCCCCCTAGCAAATCTGCCAGACGAAGTATTTCCCTCTAAAGAAGTCCCTTCTAAGGGAATCCCTTCTAAGGTATTTCCCCTTAATCCCCAAGAGGAAAAGAGTGAGGAAATTAATTTAGAAAATGCAAACACCAAAGACCCCAACTCAGAATCAACTGCTTCATTGATTTCAAAATCAGAGTCTTTGGAGAAACCGATAACTCCTCATGAGGGCAATTTTTCCGCCGCCAACCGCGCCAACGCGACGCAACAAAGCGAGAAGATAGATCCATTCTATAAAACACGCCCAAAATCACAAGATGTTATGTGGGCATGGCTTCCTGATGGTGAATGGATTTTAGATGGTGGGTTAAATCCTGAGTTTTGGAACTGGATGGCCACATCTTGGATGAGCAAGTTTAATTGCACAATCCATGAAGCTAAATCGAATGTCATTAGCCACTTCAGAAAGCAGCCTGAGCAGTTGGTTTTGAAGTGGGATGAATATTCCTCTCAAAAGCTAAAAAAAGAATCTTTCACGCCCCTTCCTGACGCTGTACGTGATTGGCAACAAGTACAACATCTTTTGACATGGGAGCAGTACAACAACTGCAAAGATTTAGAGCATTTTTACTCACTCAGGTCGTGGAATCGTGCGTATCTCGAATATGCACTAAAACACTTGCCGAATTTTGATTGGTCAAAGCATTTAACCACCATCTCTGCATAGATTAAAGGTCAACTACCATGTCAGATTTAAGTTTTGCTCCAGATATTCACCTGCCTCCCCAAAACATTGAAGCGGAGGAAGCAATTTTAGGAGGTATTCTACTAGATCCAGAGGCAATTAGTCGAGTGAGCGATCGCTTGCTACCAGAAGCTTTTTACATAGATATTCATGCAACTATCTACAAAGCGATGGTGAAGTTGCATATCCAGCAAAAACCAACTGATTTACTTTCTGTTACTAACTTGCTCGCCGATCAGAATCAATTAATTCAAATTGGTGGCAGAAATAAACTAGCAACATTAGTAGACCGCACAGTTTCCGCAGTCAATATTGACGCTTTAGCTGATTTAGTAGCAGAAAAATACCAGCGTCGGCAGTTGATAAAAACATTAAATGACAGCCTCAAGATTGCTTGGGACTCAGAGATTCCTATTGCTGAAGCTACAGAGCAATGCCAACGAAAAGTTTTGGAACTGAGCAATAGCAATTCTAATTCTGGATTAGTTCACATTTCAGAGGCGATGGGTAGCTTGTACAAAGAGAAATACGACATTCAAGCAGGACTAAAACCAGCCCCAGCAAAAACCGGATTTTATGATTTGGATAATCGCATTGGTGGACTTCACAAGAAGAATCTAATTATTCTTGCTGGCAGACCGTCAATGGGTAAAACAGCGTGTGGTATGGCGATCGCGTGGCACGTTGCCAGTGTATTGTCACAAAATACTTTTGTGTTTTCTTTGGAGACAAGTAAAGAGGAACTAGCAGCTAGATTAGCAGCTAAAATAACTCGAATCCATCTGGGGCAATTTTTCAAAAATCAAATTACTCAATCTGAATGGGTTGAATTTTACGAACTTACGAAATCAGAAATTATCCACAAATCTAAAATGTTCATTGACGATAATTTTAATATTTCACCATCCCAAATAAGAAATAATGTCAGGCAAACTATAGCCAGGACAGGCGAGGGTGCTGGCTTGATAATGATTGATCACTTGAGCCTGTTGGCTAAAAGTGATAAATCCAACAGCGAACTTAGAATTAAAGTTGGCAATATTAGCCGAATACTAAAGCAGATGGCAGGTGAATTTGACTGTCCGGTATTGGCACTTTCTCAGCTAAATAGAAACACAGAAGGGCGTACAGACAAACGACCAACTGTGGGTGATTTAGCTGAAAGCGGAAATATTGAACAAGATGCGGATGCAATTGTGATGATTTACCGCGATGAATATTACAACAAAGAAACGACTGATGTTGGTGTTGCGGAACTTATCACAACTAAAGGCAGGAACGTGGAAACAGGAACAGATAAATTACTATTTGAAGGGCAGTTTATGGACTTCAAAAACTTAGCCAAACCCCAATACTAAATCCAAGGAAAACTCAAATGGATATCCTCAAACTTCAGGCACTCAAGTTCTATCTAGAAAAGCTTGAGAAAGAGTATTGTCACGAATTGTCTACTAAAGACATCGAAATTTATGGCGATTATTACCATCAAAAACTTAGAGAAGTTAAACAGAGATTATGGTACATAAATCAAACTTTAGACAATTTGAAAAAGTTGGAGAGCGATCGCACTCATTTATCAAAATGCTTATCACTAGATTCATCACTTGGGCATCCAATCAAAGACGAGTCGAATCTGTGAATCCAAGTTTAAAAATGATAATTGATCAGCAGGATTTAGTTAAACAAGAAATACTGCAACTCTGTTATTTAGCTGCTGCATCTACTAATTCAATTAGCAAATATGCGGAATATCAAGACGAATTACGCAAAAAAAGCTGAATTAGTAAACATAAAAAAGCGTATCATCGGAAGCTTGTTTGCCGCACTCAACAAAACAGCAGTAAACTATCCAAAACTAGAAGAATATAAGGAAGAACAATAATGAAAACCACTGGACAAAATGACATGAATCAGCTATTATCAATTAGATCGGTTGAGGAGTTTACGAGTGATGACTATGAGACTCCCGACAAAGAAGCACAAGCGATCGCAAGCTTAGTATTACCAACAGATATGAAAATACTAGAACCCTTCGCAGGAAGTGGTCAAATCGTGAAGTATTTACCGAGCGATCGCATACTTGATGTTGTAGAACTAAAAAGTTCTCGCTATATGCAACTTATTAAACTCAAAAATCATTGCTTTGCTTATAACGGAAGCTTTTTTGATTTTATGCACGGTAACGACTACGATTTAATAATTACTAATCCACCATTCTCTCTGTGCATGAAGGCAATTAGTCATTCTCTCAAGCTATTAAATCCTGATAATCCAACTGCGAGATTGTTGTTTTTAATTCCACTAGATACCTTCGCTAGTCAAGGAAGAAGTGAAAAATTAAAAAACTTGGACGCACATATTCACCACACTCACTTAATCCCCAAGCGAATTGATTACTTGAAAGACGGTGAACCCATGAGTAAATGCCAAAAAACTATTAATGGCATACCACAATTTAAAAATGGTAAGCCGATTAAAAACAGTGGTAGGCAATGCTATGACGCTGTGTTTGACATCAGGCTAGGCAAAGAAAATCCATCAACGACATTTTTGATCTAGCAGAAAGAAATTATAAAAAATCAAAAAATCAGAGGTACAAAAATGCCTAAAGGTAAAGTCAGAAGATGGACAGAAGATGAAGATTATTTGTTAGAAAATCGCGCAGCAGAAATGACAGTTCCTGAATTAATGAAAATCATTGATGCTAGTTCAACGCAAATTCGATATCGTTGCAAACAGCTTGGAATCATGCCCAAATCTATTTACAAAACTTGGACTTTTCAAGAATTAGAAATAGCCAGAAGTAATCCCCGAAAAGTAGCGTCCAAAATGTTAGACCGAAACGAAAATAGCATCAATTCCCGTATTCAGTACGCCAAAAAACAGAATGCTCATACCTAAATGTACAATTCACTGTCTGATTGAGCAAATCCCCAGCAACCATGAGTTACTAGGATCTATGAAACTAGAATTGACTCTGTTTGTAGCTTATGCAGACGCTTATCACAAAGTTGCAAATTCTATTTATTGGAACGACGCAAATACTGTCACAAAGACCAGGATTAGAGCGAAACTAAATAGACTAGCCTTTGATGCCACAGACTCATTCTGGAAAGCCGTTAAACTCTTTAATCAATACTGTGATGAGATGGATAAAATGCAAGTTCCTCCACCTCGTTGGACAGATTCTATTTCTCCTGAATTGCATAGAGTATTGCGCTATTTAGAGCAATACCATAGTCACCAAATTAACTCAATTCAACTCACACTTTTAGAGGATTAAATGGACGCACTTTTTGAACAATACGTCAAGATACATTGTCTTTCCACTGGTGCAGAACCAGCCGACATCATTTTGCAAATTACAGGCGATCGCTATTGTCTGATATCCTCAGACTTATTCGAGTTTGGTGGTCAATTTGAACAAGTAGAGGAAGCATTGAAAGAAGCGATCGCAAATAACCAACTACTACCAAATCAAGAGGGAAATCATGGAAACATTACTAA
>JACCEC010156776.1_pt1 | contig 74204 bp, 62 predicted proteins | sample 7450121 | NCBI WGS metagenome assembly JACCEC01 (sample SAMN15323455, study PRJNA562643) | freshwater metagenome | isolation source: river surface water | place: USA:Blue River Watershed | collected 2017-08-18
CACTCCACCTTCAACAACTTCGGCTTCACCTCAAACCGCGACCGATACGCTTCATCCGTGAACACCGTGACCGCTTTAAAGGTCTCTTGCTTGATGACGCGCTGGGCATTGACGGCACGCTGGACGGCGTCGACCTCCAGGCGGAACACCGGCGAGTGGGAGGCGCTGGTGTCGCGCGTCAAACTCGCGACGGTCTGCGAACCGCTTTTTCCTGTCAGGGCGCGCTGACGTACTTCGTCGGTGACCGTGACTTCGCCCGGACTGACCACGGACCGGGTCTGCCCCTCTGACTGCTGGCCCTCAGTCGCGTTGAGCATCGTGTTCGCGACCAAGGCCTTGGCGGCGCCGTACTTGCCGCGCGTGAGCAGGTCGCTGCTCAGGGATGCGCCGCTGCTGCTGGCCGTCGCGGATGCCGTGTTCTCCAGGTCGCTGGTTGTGATGGCCGCCGTCGTGAGCCGGTTGACAACCTGGGAGGTCGCCCCCTCGCCGCCGGACAGCTTGCCCCCCTTCAGGTCCGTGGTGCCGCGCACCGCGATATCAAAACCACCTGGACCGGCCACGATACCGCTCTGCTCGGAGACGCTGGCAAAGCGCATGTCCGCGTCGCTGCGCCCGGCATGGAGTTCACCCCGCAGGCCGGCGCTGCCGTAGGAAACGCCCGCGCCTGCCGAACGCTGGTGGCTGGCGTAGCGCGCCGTGTCCTGCAGGCTCTCCACCCAGAAGTTTCCACCGATGCGCCCAGTGACCTCGGGCGCCTGGACCACTGCGCCGCGCAAGGCGGTATCGCCGGTACTGTCGATACGCACCACACTCCCGCCCATGACCCGCGCGTGGGTCCAGGTCTGCGCCTCACCGTCCCCCCGTCCAGTGCCCCGGCTGGCATGGGCCATGATGCTGATGCCTGGAGCCGGTCCGCCGATGCCCGCGCTCATGCCGACGCCGTGACTGGCACTGCGCTCTTCGCTGTGCTGGCGTGAAGCATTGCGGGCCGCCAAAAGATGAACTGCGTCGCCCGCCTCCAGATCGACGACGCCGCCCGCCTCGACGTGGCTGCCCTGGATGACGATATCGGCCGCTGAGGCCCGCCCCAGGGCGCGGACACGCAGGTCGTTCCCCGCCGAAACCCGCGAGCCTACGGCCGTCTCCGCCACCTGCGACGTTTGCGAAGCACTCCGACTCGATCCCGCAGTGACGTTGAGGCTGACGCCACCCGCCAGGGTCGGGGCGTCGGCTACCGCAGAACCTGCCTCATAGACAGCCAGGGCCTGGGTCAGGGCCGCCAAGGCATTCACCCGGGAATCCCCCGCTTCACGCTGGGCCTGCCGCACACGCCGTACCGTCTGGATGGCGTTGGCGACCGGGTTGGAGAGGCTGACCGTCAGGCCACTGTGGCGCGCCTGCGTCGCACTCTCAAAACGGTGGATCTCTCGGGCCTCGACCACTTCGATCCGGCCCGCCTGGAGGTCGACATCGCCTCCCGGCGCCAGCACTTCGCTGCCCACTTGGCGGTACCGACCTGCAGCTTCGATCCGTATATCACCACGGACACTGCCCACCGTGCTGCCCGATGCGGACGTGTCGGACTCTTGCTGCTGGGTCGCCTGGCGCTGGGCGCCCAGGGTGAAGCCCAAGCCGCCCGTTCCGAACAGACCCGACCGATCGATGCTGCGTTCGTCCGTCAGGGTGCGGGTCTCGGTGGCCGCCTGGACGGTCAGGTCCCGCCCAGCGCCGAGGGCGGTCCCGCGTTCGCTGACCACCTGGCTACCGGTGAGGGTCATGTCGCGGCCGGCCATCACCTCGGTGGTGACGCCGCTGAAGACAGCGGCCTGTGCCGTGGTTTCGTCCTCGCCCTTGCGGGTGGTAAGGGTCTTTCTGGAGAAGGTCCCTCGGCTGGTGGAGCGGTGGGCGTCATCGACCTGCACGTGGGATTCCCCCGCGACAATCAACACATCGCGCCCGGCACTGGCCACCAGCGCACCATCGACGCTGGTAACGCGGGCTGCACGCGCCTGCAGGTCATGACCGGCTTGCAAAAGCACCTGGTCCTGCGCCTGCAGGGTGCTGCCTGCCTCGGAGCGCTGCGACTCGCGGCGGTAGTTGGCGGGGTCGCGTTCGATGGCCTCGTGGGCCGAGAGGCCCAAGGTGTCCAGGTGCAGGTCGCGCCCGGCCTGCACAGTCAGCGTGCCTTCGCTGCGTACATCGGCCGCGGTGAGGTGGACATCGCGACCGGCGCCGGCCAAGAGGCTGCCGCCCGGGGACGCGACCTGTAGGGAGGCCACACGGTCAATCGCGGTCCGTTCGCCTTGCTCGCTACGGGTAGTGACCAGGGTCGAGGCGATATTCAGGTCACGGCCCGCGTACAGCACCAGGCGCCGGTCCGCGCGAACCTGGCCGCCCAGGTTGTCGATGTCCTCGAGCGCGTTCAAGTCGACGGTGCCGCCCGACAGCCGCCCACCCAGGTTCTTCAGGTTGCGGGCCTGGATACGCAGGGCGTCGGCGCCCTGGATCGCACCGCGGTTGGTGAGGTCACCCGTGAGCTGCAGGTCCACAGTGCGCCCGGCGATCAGGGCCCCTGACGCCGACAAGTCGCCCTCGCGGACCCGCGCGTAGACCTGGGGCACCAGAGCCCGGGTGATGCGACCATCGGGCAGCGTCACATCCTGTTCGACCAGCCAGACGATGTCGGAAGTGAGTTGCGCTATCTGCTCGGCGCTGAGGGCGATGCCCGGGCGCAGGTCGTAGGCGCGGGCGAAGGTCGCTGCGTTGTCCATGAGCGCGCGGAACTGCGCTTCATCGCTGGCATAACCCGCCAGGAAGCGGCGGCCCGTGAGCTGGGCGACCTGTTCACGGACCAGACGCTGCTCGTAGAAGCCGTCGCCAAGGCGCTTTTGCAGGGCGGAAGGATCCTGGCCCATGGCGTTCAGGAGGTAATCGGACCCCAGCCACAGGCGGTACTGGGTGAATCGGGGATCGGTCTCGACCAGGACACGGCTGGCCGGATCGGGCACCGTCCGAAACAGGCTGGACGGCGGGACCCGCGCATCGATCCGGCCGGTGCGGATGCCGGGGTCGACCGCGCCAGTGGACGGTGTTGCACTGGTGGCCCCCGCCGGGTTCCGAGCAGGCGGCGGCGCGGCGCCGCTGGAGGCCGCCGTGTGGCTGCGAGCCAGCGAGGAACTCAGCGTGATGGTCTCGATCCGGTCCGGGGGCTGGTAGGTCGCTTGCTCGATCCGGCTGATGTCACGACCTTTTTCGTTCTGACGTGAGGTGGTGATGACGTCGCCCTGCTCCCGCGTGATCCGCGTACCCGCCGGTTCGGTGTTCGTGAGGGCACCCTGGATCACCAGGTCGCCCCCGGCCAGGAGGTGGCCCTTGTCATTGAGAACGTGGTCTGCCGTGATCTGCAGGCGAGCGCCGCTGAGGATGCGCGCCGGGTCAGCCTGCGCGATACGCGTCTCGCTCACATGGCGCGTGAACTCGTAGCGATGCCAGACCTCGTGATTGCCCTCGGGCGTATGCAGGTAGTCGGATTCGTCGTTGTACACATACACGTCGGGTTCACCGGGAAGGTAGCGGCGTGACGCGCCCTGCCCGGCGAGTTCGGTCACCTGCTGCCCGGGCAGATCGACGATTTGGGTGCGGAAATGCAGGTCTTCGTTGACCACTGCGCCCGCGGCGATCTGCAGGTGACCCAGCGCCTCCAGGGTGGCGCTGGCGTTTCGTACTGCGCCAGCCCGAGACACGGCGCGACGGCTTGCATCCAGCGCACCCCCGATGGCCAGGTCGCCGGCGCTGAAGATCAGGGCGTGCTCATGGTTCTCCAAGGAGCCCACACCCAGGTCCATGCGCTCTCGCGCAGCGATCACGGGCGATGCCGCTCCCTCCGACGCATTCACGAGGACATCAGCAGCCAGGGCAATGCGGTCTCCGTAGAGGCGTCCGGTGCCGAGGTTGCGAAGGATGCGGGTGTCAATATCGATCTGCGCGCCGTCCATGAGGCCGCGGTTGGTCAGGCCCTGCGCCGCATCCAGCGCGATATGCAGGTGATCGCCTAAAACGACGCCCGAGACCCGGTTGTCCAGGCTGGCCGCTTTCAGGCGCAAGGTGCCCCCCGCGCTGATCTCGCCCGTGTTGACCACCGAGCCCTGTGTCTGAACGGTCGCATCCCGGCCGGCACGCAAGGTGCCCGTGTGCAGGACATCCTGAACGAGGTCGAGGTTCAGGTCCCCCAGACTCAGGAGCTGGCCATCGCCTCCCAGGCTGCCGGCTTGTACGCGCAACGTATTCGTGGCCAGGAGGACGCCACCACGGTTGCTGAGGGACTGCGCCTCCAGGCGAATGTCCTGCCCCCCCAGCAAGGCGCCGTCCGTGCGCAGACCAGCGACCGCCGTGGCGCTCAGTTCACGGGTAGCCACCATATCGGCCCCTGCGAGATCGATGCTGGCGTCGCCCGCCTTCAGGACGATGGTGCCAGCTCGGGTCTGGCTGCCACCGAGATCAATGCCACCCGCACCCAAGTCCACTGCTGCTCCGGCGAGGTGCCGACCCTGGGTCTGCAGGGTAGTGGTGGCTCTGGCGGTCAGCGTCCCGGTGGCGCCTACGGTGCCGTCGTCCTGGACACCCGCAGCCATGAGGGAGGTGGCCGTGGCGCGCAGCGTGCTGCCTGCACCGGTGGCCGAGAGCTGCAGGTTGCCGCCCGCAGCGAATACACCGCTGTGGTCAATATCGCCACGTGTCGACACGCTCAGGTGGCCGCGCGCATGCGCGGTACCCGCATGGGACAGGCCCGCCTGCGCGTCGAGACGGGCATCGCCCTGGGCCATGAGCGTGCCTCGGTTCTCGATGCGTCCGTCCGCAGTGAGGACCAGGTCGCCCGCGCTGGCGCCTATGTGCCCGGCGTTACGCACCCCCACGCCCGCGCCGTTGCCCACCAGGGTGATACGTCCCGCGTACATGCCGCCCAGGTGGGCAACGTCAATGGCGACCTGGACAGGCGCAGTGCCCGAAGCGGGCGGGGTGTGCGTCGTGATCGCGGCGACCGCGCCCGTGCCGTCCATGCGGACGTCCTGGGCCCCTGCGATCACGTCCAGGCTGTTGGCCCGTATCTCGCCGTCCAGGCGCACAGCCCGCGCGATGATGTCGGTATAGCTCGCCTGCCGGCCATCCAGGCCGTCGCCCGTGATGTAAATAGCGCCACGCTCGACACGCACGCCAGAGAAATCTCCAGTGGGCGACATCTGCGGCACGCCGGTCGTGAGCGTCGCGCGTGGCGCGTTGATGAAGCCGCAGCCGTTGCAGGTGATGCCCGCGGGATTGGCGATCACCACCTGGGCCTGGGAACCGGCCACCTCGACGAAACCCCGCAACAGGCTAGGGTCGCTGCTGCGAATTTCATTGAGGATGACGCGCGCCGTCCCCCGCGCCAACCAGGGGTTGCCCTGGACCCAGCCTCCTAGCTGAGTGGGGGTATTGCTTCGGCTGTTGTTGAGGACCACGCCCCGGGGATCGACATCGAAGCGTTCGTAGGCATTGCGCGAGACCCCAGCCGCGCTGGGGGTCTGGAGGTTGACCACGGGCACACCGTTGGGCGCCGCGAGCACCGTAGGGCGCTGGTGGCCCGGCGCCGCGCGGTCGGCGCTGATCTGCGCCTGGCCCGCCACGGTGACCAGCCCCCAGGCCAGTCCGAGGGCCAGCTGCAGGGCCGTCATCCTCGTTCGCAGGAGTCGCGTGCTGGATCCGGCATGCCTTCCTGGCCCTGGGGTCACGGTGCATTGCGTGGCGCACTCGGCAACCGCCATGATCTGGCCGCGTGTGCGGTTGAAGACGAGTCGGTGGCAGTGACGGTTCATCAGGAGGCTCCGTAGGGCTAGGGCGATGAGGGCTTAGGGCATCTGCACAGGGTTCGCGCCAAACCACGCGCGCGACTCGTGGGGCAGGACAGCGATTCCGCGGAAGGTGCGCACGCGCAGTCCGCGCTGGCTGCCCCGGTGGTCGAGGGTGCGGCCCCAGCACCGGGCGAAGGGGCCGTGCGAGAGCAGGCAAGCCATGTCACGGGTATGGCCCAGTGGGGCGACCCAGTCGAGGGCCCACAGCCGGTCGCCGCAATTCCAGTCGGCGGGCGGCAGCTCCAGCACACTGCGACCCAGGTAGCGCCGCTCGGCCTGTGCGTCGAAGAACGCCCAGGCGGCGTAGAAGACGGGCTGGTCGTCCTGGCTGACGATCAGGAACTGCCGGCGCTTGATGGCAGGCAGTACGAGCGCATGCAACGTGGCCAGCGGTAGGCTTCGGTGCATGGGGGACTGCATCCAGAGCCACACGGCAGCACCGAGTGCCTGGGCCTCGGACCAGGGCTGCTCAAGGAAGCCGGGCGCCAGCATGGCGTAGCGGGAGTCCAGCCGTTCTGAGTGCAGGCGCCAGCCCGGACGCGGAGGCCAGGAGGCAGACGAAGAAGAATCAACGAACTGGAACGCGCTCGACACGATGTACCTGGACCCTTTTGGTGGACAGGCAGGGCCCGGCTCCTCCAGCCGAGGGGTACATCGTGACGGTGGGCGTCCTGTACGGACGCCCTCTCCCTGCCGGGCGACATGCTACTCAAAAAAGTAACTGTCACGACGGGATTTTTCTTGCACAGGACACAGGCCATCCGGAGCCTGCGATCCCTGGCCTCAGGGGATGAGCATGAAGCGCGAAGTGCGCTTGGACCGCGGCGGGAGGCGCCCTACTTCCCCACCAACTGCGTGAGCTTGGCCGCCTCGAAGCTCTCGGTCTTGGCCGCGTCGATCGGGACGCAATCGCTCTCGCGCCGCTCGCCCGAGAGTTTCTCGATGGCCTGCCAGAGCAAGGCGATCTGGTGCTCCTGCGAGGCTGCGTTGTCGATCAGGCCGCGCATGGCCTGCGACAGCGGGTCATCGTTCTCGGTGATGCCGTAGGCCGAGAACCCCATCTTGCTGGCAACAGCCTCGCGTCGCAGCGAGTCGTCGGCCTGAATGATGCGCGCCGGGATACCCACCGCGGTGGCGCCGGCCGGTACCGGCTTGATCACCACCGCGTTACTGCCGATCTTGGCCCCCTCGCCCACCTCGAAGCCGCCCAGCACCTTGGCGCCGGCACTGACCACCACGTTCTTGCCCAGGGTGGGATGGCGCTTGGCGCCCTTGTACAAGGACGTGCCACCCAGCGTGACGCCCTGGTAGATGGTGCAGCCGTCGCCGATGACGGCTGTCTCGCCGATCACCACCCCCATGCCATGGTCGATGAAGACACCGTTGCCGATGGTGGCGCCCGGATGAATCTCGATGCCGGTGAGCCAGCGTGACACATGGGACACGAAGCGCCCCATCCAGAGCAGGCCCCGGCCCCACAGCCAATGGGCCAGGCGGTGCAGCATCAACGCATGCAGGCCGGGATAGCAGGTGAGGACCTCCCAGCGGCTGCGGGCGGCGGGATCGCGCTCGAGGATGCACCGGATGTCGGAACGCAGGCGGCTGAACATGGGCTGGAGTCTACGCCGAGGTCACGTTTCTCGCTTCGCGCCCCGAGGCACCTTTGCATCGCGCATGGCCTTGGCCACCCCGCGCAGGATGTGGATTTCCTCGGGGGTGAGGCGGGCGCGGTTGAACAACTGGTTCAGGCGCGGCATCAGCTTCTTGGGCGACGCCGGGTCGAGGAAGCCGATATCCACCAGGGCCTCCTGCCAATGCGCCAGCAGGCCCGCCACCGCCCGGGCGTCGGCAACCTGAGGGTCGGGGCTGCCATCCTGCGCGGGGAAACCGCCCAGGGCCTGGCGCCATTCGTAGGCGATCACCTGGAGGGCCGCAGCCAGGTTCAGAGAGCCATAGGCCGGGTCAGTGGGGATCTGCAAGGCCACATGGCATCGGTACACGTCGGCATTGCTCATGCCGAAACGCTCGGGGCCGAACAGGAAGGCCACGCCCGCCTCGGGCGCACCGGTTCCCTGCTCCTGCACCAGGCTTGCCAGGTGCTCGCGTGGCGACCGCGTGGGCGGTCCGAAATCGCGCGGGGTCATGGCCGTGGCGCACAGATGCGATACGCCGTCCAGCGCCTCGTCCAGCGTGGCCACCACGCGGGCTCTCTGCAGGACGTCGGTGGCGCCGCTGGCACGCTGCAGGGTCTCGTCGCGCGTGAGGACATCGGACCAGCGCGGGTCGACCAGCACCAGGTCGTCGAAACCCATGACCTTCATCGCCCGGGCGGCCGCCCCCACGTTGCCGGCATGGCTGGTCTGGATAAGGATGAAGCGGGTCTTCACGGGCAAAACGGGCCGAAAGCGACCAAAAGTACAATCCGGCCATTGTCGCCGCCCGCATCGCCGGGCCGGCCTTCCCGACCCAGGCCCGCAGGGGCCCGCCGATTCCACCGGCGCCGGGTCCGCTCTTGCCCTTAACAATCCATGTCGTCCAACCTGCACCCCATGCTGAATGTGGCCATCAAGGCCGCCCGCGCCGCTGGCGCGATCATCAACCGCGCCGCCCTCGACGTCGAGTCGGTACGCGTGTCGCAAAAGCAGGTGAACGACTTCGTGACCGAGGTGGACCATGCCGCAGAAGCCACCATCATCGAGACGCTGCTCACGGCCTACCCCGACCACGCGATCTGGGCGGAGGAATCAGGCAAGACGCAGGGACGGCAAGGTTCCGATTTCGTCTGGATCATCGATCCGCTGGACGGCACCACCAACTTCATCCATGGCTTTCCGGTCTATTGCGTGAGCATCGCGCTGGCGGTCAAGGGCAAGATCGAACAAGCCGTGATCTACGACCCGAGCCGCAACGACCTGTTCACCGCCACGCGCGGGCGCGGGGCGTACATGAACGAGCGGCGCATGCGCGTGAGCAAGCGCACGGACCTGCGCCAGTGCCTGATCTCCACCGGCTTTCCGTTCCGCCCCGGCGACAACTTCAACCACTACCTGCGCATGATGGGCGACGTGATGCAACGCACCGCCGGCCTGCGCCGTCCGGGCGCCGCCGCCCTGGACCTGGCCTATGTGGCTGCCGGCTTCACCGACGGCTTCTTCGAGACGGGCCTGTCGCCCTGGGACGTGGCGGCCGGCTCGCTGCTGGTGCAGGAAGCCGGTGGCCTGATCGGCAATTTCACCGGCGAAGCCGACTTCCTGGAACAGAAGGAATGCCTGGCCGGCAACCCTCGCATCTACGGCCAGCTGGTACCGATCCTGCACAAGTACAGCAAGTTCGCGACGGTCGCCGAGAAGATGCAGCTGCACGACGCGGCGGGCGAGGCGCCTGGCGACACGCCGGCCTGAGCGGCGCCCTCTCGTGCGTCCTCAGCGTGCGCCGGTGCCGCGCGTCGCGAGGTAAATACCAGGCAGGATCAGGACCGCGCCCAGCGCATGGAACCACGACGGCACTTCGCCCAGGATCCACCAGGCATTGAACGCGCTATACAGCGGCGCGAGATAAAGCATCACGGCGGTGCGTGTCGCGCCCAAGGTACGCAGCATGAAGTCGTACGCCTGGTAGGCCAGAAAGCCTGGCAACAGGGCGGCCAGCACGATCAGCCCGACGGCCTGAAACGACACGGGCGGCACCTCGATGAACCAGAGCTCCAGTGCGGTGAATGGCACCAGCACCACGAGGCCTCCGACGACGATGCAAGCCAGTCGCTGGCGCCCCGACAGGGTGGTCGGCCAGCGCTGAAGCAGCACCGTGTAGGCGGCCCAGCCCACCGCCGCCGACGCAATCCAGAGGTCACCCGGCACGAGCTGCACCGCCAGCAGGCTGGCGAGATCGCCGCGCGACACCACCACCAGCACGCCGGCCAAGGCCAGCGCCATGCTCAGACGCTGGACTGCGGTGGCTTTTTCCTTGAGCAACCAGCGGCCCGCCAGGGCAATGGCCACCGGGGACGCCGCATAAATGAGACCGATGTTGACCGCCGATGTGGTCTGCGCGCCCTGGTACACGAAGGCGCCGCACACCCACATGCCCAGTGTGCCCAGAGCGATCATGCGTGAGGCTTCGGCGCGCCAGATGCGCGCCAGCGACGCGAGGTCGCGCCAGATCCAGGGCAGCAGAAGCAGACCCACCAAGCCCCAACGCCCCAGCGCCAGGACATGCGGCGTGACCACGCCAGACGCGGCGCGCGCGATGAGATAGTTGGAAGACCAGAGACCGGGCAGCACCCACACCAGAAGGCGCGCGAAGCGTTGGGCCTGTGCGTCGGACAGGGCGTGAGGGAACAAGGCGGACGGCAGGGACGAGACCCGCCGATTATGTCCCGCCACGCGTTGTGCGCGCCTGGACGCAGACCTGTACCTCGCCCTCGCCCACCTGGCGCGTGACCTGCACGCCCACACTGCTGGCGGCGCGCTCGAACCGCAAGTCCAGGCCGACGGCGCCCACGCGCAGGCCACGCAGGTGCAGCCACTCCAGGGTGTCGGGCAGGCAGGGCCCGCGCAGCGTCACACGCCGGCGCAGGGCGTCGATGTCCAGCCCCAGGCAAGCTTGTAACAGGCCCAGAGCTGCCGACGAGGCGCCCGCATGGGGCCAGCAGGCGCCGGGCTGGCGGGCCGGGCCCTCCCCCTCGCGGCGCGTGAAGCCGGCGAACATCTGCGGCAACCGCTGCAGACGCCAGCTGTCGGCGGCGTCGGCCAGGCCCTTGAACAGGGCCAGCACCGCTTCGGTATGGCCATGACGGGCCAGACCGATCGCCACCCGCGCGGTGTCCTGGGGCCAGACCGCGCCATGGTGCGCGGACAAGGGGTTGAAACCCGCCTGCCCCGAGGCGAGGGATCGCAAGCCAAAACCGGTGTAGACATCCGGCTCCAGCAGGCGGGCCGCCATGCGGGCCGCCTGCGCCGGGGTGGCCAGACCCGCCTCGAGTGCATGGGCCGCGTGCACACCGATCGCACCGCAGGCCTGCCCTCGCCCGTCCAGCGCGGGCGCGAAGCAGCCCGCATCTTCGAGCCAGAAGCCGTGCTGGAAGCTTTGCCGACCTTCACGAGCCTGTGCGCGCAGGCGTGCGGACAGCGCGCTGTCCCCCATCACGCCGGCCAGGTCCGAGGCATGCAGCCAGGCCTCGACGACCTGGGCCTGCACCTCGCCAAGTGCCAGTGGCCCCTCGGCGAGGCGGCCGTCGGCATAAAAGAAGCCAGGACAGGACCTTGGCGGATCCGCGACTGCACGGGTCACGAAGCCGCGGGCATCGCGCGACTCGTCGATCCAGCTCAGTGCCGCGCGCAGTCGCGGCCAGAGGGCTCGGAGGGTCGCCAGGTCGCCGGTGCGCCGGAAGTACGCGCCGGCCAGGGCGATGAGCCTTGGCGCGACCAGTGCTCCGGCTGGCGCGGCTGGCGCCGACATCAGTGCGTCTCGCGCGAACGAGGGATCCAGCCACAGCAGGAGGCGGGCCGTGAGCAGGGCTTCATGGAGCGCCCGTGCAGGTCGTAAAGGTCCGTACGCGGCGGCCTGCGGGCCGGCGGTGTGTAGCAGCGAGACGTCCGCAAGCGACGCCGCCAGCCAGTGCTGGATACGTGCATCCGACACATCGATGTCCGGCCGGTTCTCGCGCCACGCCGCGCGGGCTCGCGCACTGGCGCGGTAAGCGGTGTCGTAGTCCAGAGGGGGCGCTGAGACCGCGCCCGCAGGTGCGCCTGCATCGACCTCGGCGCGCACCTCGGCATACAGGTGGAACTCGCCTTGCGGCACCAGGGGCACTGTCCAACGGGCCTGGTCGTGTGACAGCTGGCCCGGCACCGGCTTCAGGGTGATGCGGGTGCGGCCCTCGCCGCCACGGGCGCCACGCGCCGACCAGCGCACCTGGCCGACCAGGCACTCGGCAGGCAGGCGCTGCACGCGCCCGCCCGAGCCTGCAGCCTCCAGGCCGGCGAAGTCGGCCTCGAAATGCAGGGCCAGGTCCAGCCGCACCGGCGCAGGCCCGTGATGGCGGACCCGCACATGCACATGGCAGGCCCCCTGCCACAGGAAGGCCGTGCGAAACAGGTGCAAGGTCCCCCGGGTGAGGAGCGGACCTTCTGTCGGCTGCAGGTCTGGGTGGGTCAGCTGGAACACCAGCAGCGTGTGGGACTCCTTCAAAGACGAGCCCACCCCCAGGGGCGAAGCCCCGCCGACCGACAGCGCCAGGCGCGAGAGGCAACGAACGCCTGCGCAGTACAGCCCCAGCACACCGCCAGGCGCATCCTGGATGTCACCCCGGTCGTCGAAGAGGGCGGTGCATTCGTTCTCGTGCAGCACGTGCGCCAGCGGCTCGATGTCGGTGTCTGTCACGGCCCCTCCCCTGCGCCCGGGCGGCGCCGCGCCACTCTGGTTCGGCAGGGCGCACGCCGCTGTAGTCCACGGCGCCCTCGGCGCGCAGCGACTTACACTCGCGCGATGCAAGCGAGCACCGCGCACATCGCCGCCACTGCGGCAGCCCTTGATGTCGTCACCTGCGGCGAAGCCATGGCGCTGTTCGCCGCGCAGCAAGCGGGCTCGCTCGACGCGGTGGCGGGCTTTCATCGTGCGCTGGCGGGCGCCGAACTCAATGTCGCCATCGGCTTGGCCCGCCTGGGCCTGAAGGTAGGCTACGTGAGCCGCGTGGGCGACGACTCCTTCGGACGCCACCTGAAAGGCGTGCTGGACGCCGAAGGCATCGACCACCGCCACCTGTCGGTGGACGCGCAGCATCCGACCGGGTTCATGCTCAAGTCACGCAGCGAGGACGGCAGCGATCCCGCCATCGAGTACTTCCGCAAGGGTTCCGCCGCGAGCCGCCTGGGTGGGGCCGACTATCCGCGCGACTACTTCAGCGCCTCGCGTCACCTGCACCTCACTGGCATCTACGTCGCGGTGTCGACATCCACCCGCGAGTTCGTGCTGCGGGCGGCGCAGGACGCGCGCACCGATGGACGTAGCCTGTCCTTCGATCCCAACCTGCGACCGCGCCTGTGGGCCAGTCAGGACGAGATGGTGCACACGCTGAACCAGCTGGCCAGCCTGTCGGACTGGGTGCTGCCCGGGCTGGAGGAAGGCCGCCTGCTCACGGGCCGTGACCACCCCGAGGACATCGCCGACTTCTACCTGGCGCGCGGCGCGCGTGTGGTGGTGGTCAAGCTCGGCGCTGAGGGCGCCTACTACGCCAGCGCCGACGCACAGGGCCGCGTGCCCGGTCGGCGCGTCGCCCGGGTAGTCGACACCGTAGGCGCGGGCGACGGCTTTGCCGTGGGGGTGATCTCGGGTCTGCTCGAGGGCCTGCCCCTGCCGCAGGCCGTGGCGCGTGGCAATGCGATCGGCGCGCGGGTGGTGCAGTTTCCAGGCGATTCGGACGGACTACCCACGCGGGCGCAGCTCGACGCGGACGCAACCTAGGCACTGCCCCTGCACGCCGGTAGCCGCGCGGCCTTCAGACTCACTGCGGCTCGATCTTGGCGTCCTTGATGGCCTTAGCCCACTTGGCCGTCTCGAGCTGCGTGCGTCGCGCCAGCGCCTCGGGCGTACCAGGCTCCACCGCGAAACCGATCGGGGCGAACTTCTCCTGCAGCTCCCTGCTGTTCGCCGCGGCGTTGATCGCCTGATTGAGCTTGGCGACGACCTCGACAGGCGTGCCCGCCGGCGCGAACATCGCGAAGTAGGCGATCAGCTCGTAGTCCTTCAGGCCCAGGGCTTCGTTCACCGTGGGCAGCTCGGGGATAGCGGGCGAGCGCTTGGTAGACGTGACCGCCAGCCCGCGCACCTTGCCGCCCTTGACCTGCGGCAGCATCACCGCGAAGTCGGCGGTGAACATGTTCACCTGTCCGCCGATCAGGTCGGTCATGGCGGCCGGGCCACTTTTGTAAGGCACATTGGTCATTTGCACACCGGCCATGCTGGCCAGCATCTCGGAGGACACCAGCTGCGAGGTGCTGGCGCTGGCGAAGGTGACCTGGCTCGGCTTGGCCTTGGCCAGAGCCACGAACTCGCGCAGGGTCTTGGCCGGAACGTCGTTGTTCACGGCCACGATCAAAGGCACCGACCCCATGTAGCCCAGGGGCGCGAAGGCGGTGTCCTGGTTGTACGGCAGCTGCTTCATCAGGCTCTTGAGCGCCGCGTTGGTGCTGTTGGTGCCGATCAGGATCGTGTAGCCGTCCGGCGCAGCCTTGGCCACGTCGGCGGCGCCGAGCATGCCGTTCACGCCCGGCTTGTTTTCCACCACGATCGACTGGCCCAGGGTCTTGGACATCTCGGCGGCGAAGGCGCGACCGATCTGGTCGGTGGCGCTGCCCGCCGCGAAAGGCACGACGGCCTTGATCGGTTTGGAGGGCCAGGCCTGGGCCTGCGCCTGGGGAGCCCAGGCGGCAACCGCCAGGAGGGCGGCCTGAAGGATGGCGCGGCGGGGCGCGGCCAAGCGTACGTGGGTCGTCGAGGTCTTCATCGAGGTCTCCTTTTTTGAAGGGTGGGTGAGGCGCTCAGGGACGCGCCTTTTCCAGGTGGGCGCAAGGATACGTCAAGCGGGCGGCGGGAGCCGCTGTCGCCTGGGTGCCCACCAGAACCCACGCGCAGGGGTATCGTCGTGCCCGCCTGGACACTGAGATCGCAACGATGACGAAGACACGGATTGCCCTGGGCCTGCTGGCTGGTCTGCTGGTGGCCGCCGGTATCGGCTGGTCCAGCCTGGACAAGGAGACCCGGGGCCTGCTGGCCACCTTCCCGACCAACCGGGACCTGCTTTTCTGGTCGCAGCCCCAGCGCGATGCAGCCTTTCGCGCGCTGGACCGACTGCCGGTGCTGGCCAAGGCAAGGCCCATCCTCGCCGGCTCTGCGCCTTCTCCCTTGCCGCCCGGCCCGCCCCTGCCGCCTTCGTTGGACGTCGACGCCTTCATGGTCGGCCAGCGCGCCGCCGCCCTAGTGGTCCTGCACCGTGGTCAGGTGCGGCTCGAGCGCTATGGCCTGGACTTCGACGCCCAGGGCCGCTGGACCAGTTTCTCGGTCGCCAAGTCCTTCACCTCCGTTCTCGTGGGCGCTGCGCTCAAGGACGGCCATATCCGCAGCATGGACGACAAGGTCAGTGACTATCTGCCGCAAATGAAGGGCTCGGCCTACGACGACGTGACCCTGCGCCAGCTCCTGACCATGACCTCGGGCGTGAAGTGGAACGAAGACTACAGCGACCCGAACTCTGATGTGGCCAGGTTCAACAACCACAAGCCTGAGGACGGCGTGGACGCCACCGTGAGCTACCTGCGGCGCTTGCCCCGAGAGGCGCCGGCCGGCACCCGCTGGCACTACAGCACAGGCGAGACCAACCTGGTGGGCGTCCTGCTGTCGCAGGCCACGGGCAAGCCCCTGGCCACCTACCTATCCGAGAAGGTCTGGGTGCCCGCTGGCATGGAGCAATCGGCCACCTGGATCCTGAGCAAGTCTGGCCGCGAGATCAGCGGCTGCTGCCTGCAGGCGGCGACCCGCGACATGGCGCGTCTGGGCCAGTTCGTCCTGGCGGGCGCGCAGGTGGGCGGGCGTCCCCTCGTCCCCGAGGGCTGGCTGGCCCAGGCCACCCGCGAGCAGGTCGGGATCGGCCAGGCCGGGCGCGGCTATGGCTACCAGTGGTGGACGCAGGCCGACGGGACCTTCCATGCGCGCGGCATCTTTGGCCAGGGCCTGTACATCGATCCTCGGCGCCAGCTGGTGATTGCCCTGAATGCCAACTGGGCGGGTGGCGCGCGCGACCCGGTGGCCACGCAGGCGCGCGAAGACTTCGTGCAGGCGGTGCAGGCCGCGATCGACGCCGAAGCGGCAGCACGCTGAACCTTCCCGTCCGCAACGAAGGAGCACGGGTCCGGCCGCTGCAGGCGGTACCAGCGCCCCACTTCATGGAACCCGGCGCCGCGATCGACACGCCGCCTGCAGCCCTTCGAGGCTGCGCAAAAACGCCAGCACAAAACCGTCGGCATGCCACCGGCGCAAGCGCTTCTTCCAGTGCGTCCGGTGCGGCTCGGGAATCCATGCCAGGCGCTGCGGCGGGATGAGGCCGGCCGCCCGCGACTTGGCCAGCACCGATGGACGGTCGTACGTCACCCGGTGAAAGCGCACACTGCGGACCACCGAGTCGAACACCAGGAAGCTGGCACGTGGATCGTCGTCGCGAGGCTCGCCGACCGAGCCGGGGTTGACGAGGTACCAGGCGTCGGCGCGCAGCGCAAGGCTCTCGCCTTCGAGCCGGTGGATCTCGCCAGCGCGGCGCTCCCAGACCCCCGGTCGGTGGGTATGCCCGAAGGCACATACCCGCGCCCCCGAGGGATGCACCGCCAGGGCGTCGAGGCTGAGGGCGCGCTTGCCGTCATCGTCCAGTCGCACCCATTCGCAGCCGATCTCCGGATGGAGCGCGCCATGCACCGCCACCAGCACGCCGTCGATCACGCGCTTCGGAGGCAAAGCCGCCAGGAAATCGCGGGTGGTGTCCTCCAGCCGCTCCCGGGTCCAGGCCACGGCGCGCTGTGCGATCGGGCTGAAGCCTTCGGTCTCGACCGCCCCGATCACGGCGCGATCGTGGTTGCCCGCGACGCACAGCGCACCGGCTTCCTGCAGCAACCGCACGCAGGCGGTCGGCTCCGTGTGGTAGCCGGCCACGTCGCCCAGGCACACGATGCGGTCCACCTTTTCCGCCGCGATCGTGTCCAGCACTGCGGCCAGGGCGGGTACGTTCGCATGGATGTCGGAGATGACCGCGAATTTCATGTCTTCACCGCTGCCGGCGGGGTCTGGCGCATCCTGGGCCACAGACGCATCAGCCGCTGGAGCTTGGGCTTGAGGAAGGGCGCCGGGTCGTCCCGGTTGATCGGGCTGGCTTCGCAACGCGCGAGCCAGCGGAGCCAGGAGAGCATGGAAAGACCGGCCTCGCGCGCAGCCAGGCGGTCCTTGTCCGGGCGGCACCAGCAGGGACCAGGGCGGGCGATGGCAGCGCGTGGTCGTTCGCGGCCTGTCAGGTCGGCATACACGAGGGCCGGTAGGTTCACACCCGCCACCGCCCCGAGGTGATGCCACAGGTTGAACCGAGGGTTGATTTCCAGAAGGTGCAGGCGGCGATCGGGAGCGCGCTTGAAATCGAACTTGGCAACCCCGCGCAATCCGATCCGGAATGCCACCTCACGACCGAGAGCCGCCACATCGGCAGCGTCCCCTCGGATGTCGGTGATGGTCAGCGCGGTGCTGTGACCGTAGACCGCGGGATAGGTCCGGATCTTGCGCCCGGTAAATTCGCCGGCCACCTCCCCCTGTCCATCCACATACACGTGGTAACTCTCAATCTCCGATTCGGGGCCGGGAATCATTTCCTGGGCCAGCAGGTCCAGACCCGCTGCGGTCAACCGAGGCCACCACGCGGCGAGGGCGTCTGCGTCATCGAGTCGGACCGCCTTGGCCCCCTCTTCAATCGCCGCCCAGGACTCGCGACGGGTCAGGGGCTTGACGATCAGCGGGTAACGCAGGTCGAGGTCGGGCGGCTGCGAGCCGGGGTATGGGTGCAACGCACGGGTGCGCGGGACCGGAAGCGAGATTGCCTCAGCCAACTGCTGGAAGCGGGCCTTGTCGACCAGTTGCTCGATGAACTGCGCCTCGGGCACGGTGAAGCGAAAGGCCTTGGCGAGCCGATCGCGGTGGCGCGACACCATCAGCAGGTGCGCGTCCTCCTCGAAATACAGGACCGGCCGCTGCACCTGGCGCATGCCGAAATCCACCAGAGCGGCGACCAGTTCGTCTTCACGCATGCCGCCCGGATCGAACGGCAACAATCGTTCGGTGTAGCGTGAGTGCGCCAGCCAGCTGCCTGCGGGCGCGACGACGGCACATCGGATACCCGCCAGGCCCAAGGGCCGGACCAGATCCATGTCGCCCAGTACGCAGGCCATCGGTCCGCCATGCGGGCGTGTCGTCGGACGAACTCCAAACATGAAAATCCCCTCTGGGCCGAACGGTGGCTGGTGGCCGACGCACTTTAGGAGCGCACAGGGGCTGACGCGTCACCCACAACCCCGACCTCATGTAGGCGGTCGCTGTGACCGGGGCTGGGAGACCCACCCCGCCAAGCCCGTTAGCATTGGAGGCTGGCCACCGCCCTGACACGCGGCCCGCTCCCTCGATGCCCCAACCCGACGCCCTCCCGACCGCCAGCGACTTCATTGCCCAGGGCCACACGCCCATGATGGCCCAGTACCTGGCCATCAAGGCCGAGTTCCCCGACACGCTGGTCTTCTACCGCATGGGGGATTTCTACGAACTTTTCCATGCCGACGCCGAGAAGGCGGCCCGCCTGATCGACATCACCCTCACCCGCCGCGGCCAGTCGGCCGGCGAGCCGGTGGTGATGGCGGGCGTGCCATTCCACTCGGTCGAGACCTACCTGGCCCGCCTGATCAAGCTGGGCGAGTCGGTGGCCATCTGCGAGCAGGTGGGCGAAGTGGGCGCAAGCAAGGGTCCGGTGGAACGCAAGGTGGTGCGCGTGGTCACCCCAGGCACCCTGACCGATACCGAGCTCCTGAATGACAAATCCGAGGCGCTGCTGCTGTCCGTGCATCAGGGCACTCGCCACCGCCTGGGCCTGGCCTGGCTGTCCGTCACCCAGGGGGCGCTGCAACTGGCCGAATGCGACGCGGGCGAACTCGAGATCTGGATCGCGCGCGTTGCCCCCACCGAACTGGTGTACAGCGCCGACGCCACCCCGGCGTTCGAGCAACGCCTGAAGGCTGCGCGCGGGATCGGAGGCAACCTCTCCCTCACCCTGCGGCCCGCTTTCCAGTTTGATGCAGGCCTGGGTCAGCGCAAGCTGCTGGAGCAGCTGCAGGCCGCCAGCCTGAGCGCCTGGGGCGCCGAAGACCTGCCCGAGGCCCAGGCCGCCGCATCCGCCCTGCTGGCCTATGCCGAACACACACAGGGCCGCGCGCTCACCCACGTGCGCAGCCTGCAGGTGCAGCGTGGTGATGACCTGATCGACCTGCCCCTGGCCACGCGCCGTAACCTCGAACTCGTGCAAACCCTGCGCGGGGAGGACGCACCCACCGTTTTCTCTCTGCTGGATACCTGCATGACCGGCATGGGCAGCCGCATGCTCAAACACTGGCTGCTCACGCCGCGTCGCGAACGCATCGAAGCCATCGCACGCCACGAAGCCATCGCCGCCCTGCGCGAGGGGCCCTGGCAGGCCCTGCGTGACCATCTCAAAGGCACCAGCGACGTCGAACGCATCACCGCCCGCATCGCGCTGCGGCAGGTGCGTCCGCGCGAGCTGGTGGGCCTGCGCCACTCCCTGGAAAAATCCGCGGCGCTGGCCCCGGCCCTGACCGGGCAGCCGGGACTGCTGTCACGGCTTGCGGGCGACCTGGTGCCCCCCGCTGGCTGCGCCGACCTCCTGGGCCGGGCCCTGATGGAGGATCCGGCCGCGATGGTGCGCGACGGCGGCGTGATCGCCACCGGCTTTGACGCCGACCTCGACGAGCTGCGCGCCATCCAGGACAACGCCGACGGCTTCCTGGTCAAGCTCGAGGTACAGGAGCGCGAACGCACCGGCATCGCCAACCTGCGCGTGCAATACAACAAGGTGCACGGCTTCTACATCGAGGTCACGCAGGGCCAGTTGGACAAGGTGCCCGAGGACTACCGCCGCCGCCAGACCCTGAAAAACGCCGAGCGCTTCATCACGCCCGAGCTCAAGGCCTTCGAGGACAAGGCCCTCTCCGCGCAAGAGCGCGCTCTGGCCCGCGAGAAGTGGCTGTACGAACAACTGCTCGACCAGCTGCAGCCTCATGTCCCCGCGCTCACCGGTCTGGCCCAGGCCCTGGCCTCGCTCGATGCGCTGTGCGCGCTGGCCGAGCGATCCCTCACCCTGAACTGGTGCCGCCCGCAGTTCATGAAAGAGCCCGGCATCGAGATTTCCAAGGGGCGCCACCCGGTGGTCGAAGCCCGCCTGGCCGAAACCACCGGCGGAAGCTTCATCCCCAACGACACGATGCTGGGCCCGCGCCAGCGCATGCAGGTGATCACCGGTCCCAACATGGGCGGCAAATCCACCTACATGCGCCAGGTGGCCCTGGTCTGTCTGCTGGCGTCCATGGGGTCTTATGTGCCGGCGTCGGCCTGCCGCCTGGGTCCGCTGGACGCGATCCACACCCGAATCGGCGCCGCCGACGATCTGGCGAACGCGCAGTCCACCTTCATGCTGGAGATGACCGAGGCGGCGCAGATCCTGCACGCGGCCACCCCGCACAGCCTGGTGCTGATGGACGAGATCGGTCGCGGCACCTCCACCTTCGACGGACTGGCCCTGGCCTCGGGCATCGCCGCCCACCTGCATGACAAGACCCAGGCCTACACCCTCTTTGCCACCCACTATTTCGAGCTGACCGAGTTCCCGGCGCGCCACCATGCCGCCGTGAACTGGCATGTGAGCGCCACCGAGGCGGGCCACGACATCGTCTTCCTGCACGAGCTGCAGCCCGGCCCCGCCAGCCGCAGCTACGGTATCCAGGTCGCGCGCCTGGCCGGCATGCCGGCTGCGGTGGTCAATCACGCACGCCACGCTCTGACATCGCTGGAGGCGCAACAGACGCAGGCACGCGAGCAGGTAGACTTGTTTGCACCCCCGCCCGAGCCGCCGCAGACCGTGGCCAGCGCGGTCGAGGCAGCCCTCGACGCCCTGGACCCCGACGCCCTCAGCCCGCGCGACGCCCTGGACGCGCTCTATCAACTGAAAAAACTTAAAAGCAAGTCATGACCTACTGCGTTGGCATCAAGCTCAAGGCAGGCCTGGTGTTCCTGTCCGACTCGCGCACCAATGCGGGCGTGGACCACATCAGCACCTTCCGCAAGATGATCGTCTACGAGCGCCCGGGCGACCGATTCATGGTGCTGCTCTCGGCAGGCAACCTGTCCATCTCGCAGTCGGTACGCGAGATCCTGCAGGTCGAGCAATTGAAGAACCACGAAGGCGGCGACCCCATCACCATCTGGAACGCCAAGAGCATGTTCGACGCTGCACGCGTGCTGGGCCAGGCGGTGCGTCGCGTCTACGACCGCGACGCTGAATCCCTCAAGCACGCCGGCGTCGAGTTCAACGTCTCCCTGGTCTTTGGCGGCCAGATCGCAGGCGAGGGCATGCGCCTGTTCCACGTCTATTCAGCGGGCAACTTCATCGAGGCCACCGCCGAGTCGCCCTATTTCCAGATTGGCGAATCCAAATACGGAAAGCCGGTGCTCGATCGCGTGCTCACGCCCGACACCCCGCTGGACGAAGCCGCCAAGTGCGCACTGGTGTCCATGGACTCCACCATGAAGTCCAACCTCTCGGTGGGTACGCCGCTGGACCTCGTGGTCTATGAGGCCAATCGTCTGCAATCGGACAAGGTGGTGTGCATCGGCATCGACAACCCCTACCTGCGCATGCTGCATGGCACCTGGGGCCGCAAGCTGCGCGAGGCCTTCGACAGCCTGGACAGCCCGGTCTGGGACGGCACGCACACCGAAACGCCCCTGCGCGTGCCCGAGGACGGCAGTCAACCCCTGCGCAAGATCACCCGCCCAGAGGACAAGCTCATTTGAGCCTCATCGTCTTCTCCCACGGCAACAGCTTTCCAGCGGCTACCTACGGCGTCCTGTTCAAGCACCTGCGCGCACGCGGCTACACCGTGAAGGCGGTGGACCAGTACGGGCACGATCCACGTTTCCCGATTACCAACAACTGGACCCACCTGGTCGCCCAGTTGCAGGAATTCGCGGAAAACGAAGCGGTGAAGGCTGGTGAGCCAGCCTGGCTGGTGGGCCACTCGCTCGGAGGCTTCCTGAGCGTGATGTGCGCCGCCCGCAACCCGGAAGTGGCGCGCGGCGTCGTGATGCTGGATTCGCCGCTGCTCGGGGGCTGGAAGGCCACTGCGGTCAGCGCTGCCAAGCGCACCACCATGATCGGCGCGGTCTCGCCCGGTGCCGTGAGCCGCAAGCGACGTGACCGCTGGCCCAGCCTGGACGCGGCGCTGGAGCACTTTCGCCACAAGAAGTCCTTCGCCCGCTGGGACCCGCAGGTCCTGCAGGACTACATCACCCATTGCACCCGCGACATCGACGGTCAGCGGGTGCTGTCCTTCAACCGTGACGTCGAGACCGCGATCTACAACACGCTGCCGCACAACATCGACCGCCTGCTGCAACGCCACCCGCTGCAGTGCCCGGCGGCCTTCATCGGCGGCACCCTGTCCCAGGAGTTGAAGCAGGTGGGCCTGGCCCTCACACACAAGGCCACGCACGGTCGCATCAGCCTGCTGGAGGGCACCCACCTGTTCCCGATGGAAAAGCCCGCCGCCACCGCAGCGGCCATCGAGGCGGCGATCCTCGCCTTCTGAATCAGCCTTTCCAGGCGATCAGGCCGCTCCAGGACGTGACCAGCACGATCACGCCAAAGGCAATGCGGTACCAGGCGAAGAGCACGAAGCTGTGCGTGGAGATATAGCGAAGCAGCCATCGCACACACATCCAGGCGCTGGCGAACGAGAAGATCAGGCCGATGGTGAACATCGGCACGTCGTTCACCGAAAGCAGGCCCCACTCCTTGTAAAGACTGTAGGCGCCTGCACCGATCAGGGTGGGGATGGCCAGGTAGAACGAAAAATCGGTCGCGGCCCGGCGTGACAGGCCCAGCATCATCCCGCCGATGATGGTGGCGCCGCTGCGGCTGGTACCCGGGATCATGGCCAGGCACTGCACCAGGCCCACCTTGAGGGCGTCCCAGGGCGTCATCGCATCCACTTCGTGAATGCGGGCCTGGGCCTGCGGCCGACGCTCCACCCAAAGGATGATCAGGCCGCCCACGATGAAGGCGCTGGCCACCACCGCGGGCGTGAACAGGTGAGCCTTGATCGCCTTGCCCAGAAGCAGCCCCAGCACCACGGCGGGCAGGAAGGCGATCAGGACATTCAGTGCGAAACGCTGCGCCTGGCGCTCGGTAGGCAGGGCGCGCACGGTGTCGTGGATCCTCTGCCAGTAAACCAGGATCACCGCGAAGATCGCACCGGTCTGGATGGCGATGTCAAAGACCTTGGCCTTGTCGTCATCGAAACCGAGCAGCGCGCCTGCCAGGATCAGGTGACCGGTGCTGGAGATGGGAAGGAATTCGGTCAGGCCCTCGACGACGCCCATGACGGCGGCCTTGACCAGCAAGAGGATGTCCACGCGCGCTCCCTGAAAACGGTGGCGCGATTATCGCTGCTGCCTGGGCAGCAGCGGGCTCACTCGTGGCGCAGGGCTTCGATCGGGAGCAGGCGCGAGGCACGCCGGGCGGGGTAGAAGCCGAAGAACACGCCCACCAGAGCCGAGAAGCCGGCGGCCAGCGCGATCGAGGCGCCCGAGATGCTCACGGGCCATTGCATGAAGTACGCCACCGCCCAGGTCGCCACACCGCCCAGGGCTACGCCGATGGCGCCGCCGATCAGGCTCAGGGTCACCGCCTCGATCAGAAACTGCGCCAGGATGTCGCGCCCGCGCGCACCCACCGCCAGGCGCAGGCCGATCTCACGGGTGCGTTCGGTCACGCTCACCAACATGATGTTCATGATGCCGATGCCTCCGATGATCAGGCTGATGCCCGCCACCGCAGCCAGCAGCATTCCCATCACCCGGCTGGAGGACTCCTGGGCCTGCAGGATCTCGGTGAGGTTGCGAATGATGAAGGGATCGTCCGCGCCGGGCGTCACCCGCAGGCGCTGACGCAGCAGCTCGCGGATGCCCTCCTGCGCTGCCCGCATGTCCTGACCTTCGCGTACTTTCACGCTGATCGAGCCCACCCGCTTTTGCTTGCCACCCACGCCCCCCTGGATGCGGTTGCGGTAGGTGCTGACCGGAACCACGACCACATCGTCCTGGTCCTGACCCATGGCGTTCTGGCCCTTGCGCTCGAGCACGCCCACCACCGTCACCGGCACCTTCTTCACCCGGATCACCTGCTCCAGCGGGTCAGCGTCGCCAAAGAGCTGCTGGGCCACGGTCTGTCCAATCAGGGCCACCTTGGCCGAACCCTGTACCTCGGCGGGCTCGAAGCTGCGCCCGGACGCCAGCGGCCAGTCACGTGCCTCGAGGTAATCGTTGGTCGTGCCGAAGATGGAGGTATTCCAGTTGGTGTTGCCCACTACCACCTGCGCCGCGGTACGCAGCGTCGGGGCAGCCACCTGCACCTGCGGCACCTCGCGGGCAATGGCGATCGCGTCTTCCTCGGTCAGGGCCTGCCCGCTTTGTGCGCCCAGGCGCACACCGCCGGCAGTCACCCCGCCAGGCAGCACCAGCATGATGTTGGAGCCCAGGCCCTTCATCTGCGCCTGCACCCGTTCGGTGGCGCCGCGCCCCAGGGCGATCATGGTGATCACCGCCGCCACCCCGATGATGATTCCCAGCATGGTGAGCATGCTGCGCAGGGTATTGGCAGCCAGCGCCCGCAGCGCCGCGCGCAGGGCGGCCAGCGTGTTCATGCGGTCCCCCCAGTGGCGCGGTCTTCGACGATGGCACCGTCGCGAAACACGATGCGCCGGCGAGCCCAGGCCGCCACGTCCGGCTCGTGAGTGACCAGCACCACGGTGATCCCCTGCGCATTGAGTTGGGACAACAGCCGCATGATGTCTTCGCTGGTCTGGGAGTCGAGCGCACCAGTGGGTTCATCGGCCAGCACCAGCACGGGCTCGTTCACCAGGGCGCGTGCAATCGCCACCCGCTGCTGCTGTCCGCCGGAAAGCTCCGCGGGCGTGTGGTCGATGCGCTGCTCCAGGCCCACCTGGCGCAAGGCCGCCAGGGCACGCTCCTGGCGCTGCGCCGACTTCACCCCGGCATAGACCAGGGGCAGCTCCACGTTTTCCAGCGCGCTGGTGCGAGGCAGCAGGTTGAACTGCTGAAACACGAAGCCGATGCGCCGGTTGCGGATGGCAGCCAGCTGGTCGGCGGTCATGTCCTGCACCGGCTCACTGGCCAGGCGGTAGGTGCCCGTGTCCGGGCGGTCCAGACAGCCCAGGATGTTCATCAGGGTGCTCTTGCCCGAGCCCGAGGCACCCATGATGGCCACGAACTCGCCGGCCTCGATGTCCAGCGACACGCCGCGCAGGGCATGCACCGTCTGACCACCCAGGGTGTAGGCCTTGGCCAGGTCGCGCGCTTCGATCAGGGCCACGGGGTGTATCTCGCTCGCGCGGTCTCAGAACGGCAGGCGCGGGCCGGCCGAAGCGGCAGGCGCGGTGGCCACGCCGGTCACCACGCGCGCGCCCGCATGCAGCACCTTCGCGTCCAGCGAGTCCGGTGCCACCAGCAACTCGGTGGACGTACCGTCGGTGATGCCCAGTCGCACGCCCAGGGCGCGGGGCTGGCCGTCATCTCCCAGCACGTACAGGCGACCGCGCGTGATGGTGCGGCCGGCGGCTTCCGCCAACAGGGCCGCATAACGGGGCTTCTGCTCGGGGGTCAGCAGGTCGCCGACGCGGGCACGGATCTCGGCGCTAATGCGTTCGCGGGCCTTGGGTCGCTCCTCGGCGGGCAGATCCCGCAACTGCATGAAGCGAGGGCGGGCCTCGGCGTAGATCGCATCCACTTTCTCAATCTGTTCGGGGGTGAGCTGCAACTCGGTCACCAGTCGGTTGCGCAATTCGCTGCCGGGTCCGCCGCGCCCGCCGGGAGTGGCGGCGCCCGGGGCCGCGGCGGTGGCGGGCCCTGGTGAAGACGCCACGGGCACCGCACCCGAAGCGCCAGGAGCTGCCGCCGACGCTGACCCCGAAGCCGCCGCAGCAGCAGGCGCCGGCGGCTCGATGCCTGCGATACGCACCCGCAGCGCCGCGTTCGGGACCTTGAGCACGTTCTCGCGCGCATCGGTGATCACCCGCACATTGGCCGTCATCCCGGGCAGCAGGCGCCCGCTGGTGTTGGAGAACCCCACCACCGCGACGTAGGTCACCACGTTGGACACGTTCTGGGCCGCCTTGCGAACCTGTCGGATCTCGCCCTCGAAGTTCTGGCCAGGAAAGGCGTCGACGGTGAAGGTGGCCTTCTGGCCAGGGCGGATGCGGCCGATGTCGCTCTCGTCCACGCTGGCTTCCACCTGCATGTCCTGCAGGTTCTGCGCGATCACGAACAGCTCGGGGGCCTGCAGGCTGGCCGCCACGGTCTGGCCTTTCTCGACGGTGCGCTTGATCACGATGCCATTGACCGGCGAGACGATGCGCGTGCGCGCCAGGTCGACCCGCGCCTGGGCCAGGGCCGCCTGGCGCTGGGCTACGTTGGCCTGGGCGCTTTTCACCTGGGCATCGGCCACGCCAGCCTGGGCCTGCACGGACTTGAGCGTCTCGGCGCTGGTGTTCACCAGGGCCTCGGCCTTCTCCGCTTCGCTCTTGGCAATGAACTCGCGCGCCACCAGCATGCGTTTGCGATCCAGGTCGCGGCGAGCTTCGGACAGGTCCACCTGGGCACGCGACACCGCGGCGCGGGCCGCGATGCCGTTCGCCTGCGCGGTGAGGACCGCGGCCTGAGCCGCCTCGACATCGGCCTGGGCCTGGCGCACGCGGTACTGGAAGGTTTCCGGGTCGATCAGGGCGATCAGTTGGCCCGCCCGGACCTCGCTGTTGAAATCAACGAACAGGGCCTGGATCTGACCCGACACCTGGGTACCCACCGAGACCTGGGTCACCGGGTTCACGGTGCCAGACGCCGAGACCGTGGACTGCAGGGGTCCCTGTTCGATCAGGCCGGTGCGATAGGACACCTGCGGCGCCCGATCGGAGGTCCACCAGGCCGCACCACCTGCCACCGCCAACACCAAGACCGACAGCAGGGCCCAGTGCTTCCAGGAGAACTTGTTCTTCATCGGGGTCATTGTAGGAAGGCTGGCCGGGGCCGTAGGCGTCCAACTGTGTCGGGTCAGTGAAAGATGGGCCACATCCGCCCGTCCGGCCCGCCCGTACGAGCGCCCCTGTCCTACAGGGCCAGCCCGGGCCCGACGGTCTACTGACCGCCGATCACCCCGACTCCTCTGAGTCCCCTCCTCCTCCGGGGTGAGCTGGTCCGGCCCTCCGTCCCGCGACCGGCACGTTGCCCCCGGGTCCCAAGGCCCGGGGGCCTTTTTTGGGACGCCCGGGGGCCTTTTCGGGACAGCCCGTGGGCCTTTTTCAGGCGTTCACCGCTTGTAGGAATCGTCGATACGGTCCACCCGCCGCACCAGTGCGTCGAAAACGTCCTGGCCGGCGCCAAAGCGCGCGTCCCACTGCAACGCGTCGCCGGTGGTCTTGCGCACGACGTCCTCGGGGATGGGAATGGCGGGCCCCAGGGCCGCCTGGGCAACCTGGATCTCGCAGGCGCGCTGCAGCGTCCACAGGCGCACCAGCGCCAGAGGCAGGGTCTGGCCCCAGGACAGCAGGCCGTGATTGCGCAGGATCAACAGCGGCCGCTGGCCCATGGCCTGGAGCAGGCGCGGCGCCTCGTCCGCGTGCACGGTGATGCCCTCGAAGTCGTGGTAAGCCACCATGTCCCCGAGCTGCGCGGAGTAGAAGTTGTTCTGGGCCAGACCCGAGCGTGTGCACGCGACCGCCAGGCCGGCGGTGGTGTGGGTATGCATCACGCAATGCGCCTGGGGCAGGTGCTCGTGGATCGCCGAGTGCACCGTGAACCCGGCGGGGTTGGCGCTCCAGGGGCTGTCCTCGAGCTTGTGGCCCTGCACGTCGATCTTGAGCAGGTTGCTGGCCGTGACTTCGCTGTAATGCAGTCCGAAGGGGTTGATCAGGAAATGCTTTTGGCCGCCCGTCACGCTATCGGGCAGTCGCAGCGTGATGTGGTTGTAGATCATCTCCGTCCATCCGAGCATGTCGAAGATGCGGTAGCAGGCGGCCAGTTGCACGCGCGCGGCGCGTTCGTCGGGATGCCAGTTCGGGACGGATGTCATGGGGTGCGCTCCTCGTGTCGTGACGCCCGGACTTTTACCATAGCCCCCCGCCTCACCTGCTGCGGGTGCAGCGAGTCTCAGGAGCCTCAGTGCCCGGCGTCTGGCCACGGCCTGTGGCCCGCCTAAAATCTGGGGCTTATGACCGCCCCCACCGACACCGCGTCCACCCCGGAAGGCGCCAAGACCAGCAACTTCCTGCGCCAGATCATCGACCGCGATCTGGAGCAAGGCACCTACGCGCAGCGCCGGTGGGCGGGTCATCCTGCCGATGCCACCACCCACCAGGCCGGCGCGCTCGACCCGGCCCGGATCCGCACGCGCTTTCCGCCCGAGCCCAATGGCTACCTGCATGTGGGCCACGCCAAGAGCATCTGCCTGAACTTCGGCCTGGCACGCGCCTATGGCGGCGTGTGCCACATGCGCTTTGACGACACCAACCCCGAGAAAGAGGACCAGGAATACGTCGACGGCATCCTGGATGCCGTGCGCTGGCTCGGATTCTCCTGGGACGCCCATGGCACCTCGCACCGGTACCAGGCCAGCGACTACTTCGACTTCATGTACCGCGCCGCGCAATACCTGGTCGAAGCGGGTCTGGCCTACGTCGACGAACAGACCCCCGAGCAGATGCGCGCGAACCGCGGCGACTTCGGCAAGCCCGGCGTGGACAGCCCCTTCCGGACCCGTACCCCGCAGGAGAATTTGGCGCGGCTTGGCCAAATGCGTGAAGGCCAGCTGCCCGATGGGGCCGCAGTACTGCGCGCGAAGATCGACATGGCCAGCCCCAACCTCAACATGCGCGACCCGGCCCTGTACCGGATCAAGCATGCCGAGCACCACCACACCGGCAAGGCCTGGTGCATCTACCCGATGTACACCTTTGCGCACCCTATCGAGGACGCGCTGGAAAACATCACCCACAGCATCTGCACGCTGGAATTCGAAGACCAGCGCCCCTTCTACGACTGGCTGCTCGATCGCCTGCGCGAAGGCGGCCTGATCAACGCGCCGCAGCCGCGACAGTACGAATTCGCGCGCCTGAACCTCACCTACGTCGTCACCAGCAAGCGCAAACTCAAGCAGCTGGTCGATGAAAAGCATGTGAGCGGCTGGGACGACCCGCGCATGCCCACCATCGTCGGCCTGCGCCGTCGCGGCTACACGCCCGAGAGCCTGCAACTCTTTGCCGAGCGCATCGGCGTGACCAAGGCCAATGGCTGGATCGACTTCAGCACCCTGGAAATCGCGCTGCGCGACGACCTCGACCCTCGCGCCGCCCGTGCGATGGCGGTGCTCGAGCCCGTCAAGCTCGTGATCGACAACTGGGACGAGGTCATGGGTGCGGGACACCTGGAGCCCTGCGTAGCGCCTGTGCATCCGCACCACCCGGAGCGTGGCCAGCGCGAGTTCCGCTTCGGCCGCGAGCTGTGGATCGAGCGCGGCGACTACGAGGCTGTGCCGCCCAAGGGCTACAACCGCCTGTTCCCCGGCAACAAGGTGCGCCTGAAATACGGCTATGTGGTCGAGTGCGTGGGTGCCGACGTGGGCGCGGACGGCCAGATCAGCACCGTGCACGCACGCCTCATCCCCGACACCAAGAGCGGCACCCCGGGCAGCGACAGCGTCAAGGCCAAGGGCGTGATCACCTGGGTGGGCGCCAGTGACGGCGTGCGCGCCGAGGTGCGCCTGTACGACCGCCTGTTCACGGTCTCACAGCCGGACACCGGCGAGCGCGATTTCCTGGAGGAAATCAATCCCGACAGCCTGAAGACCGTCTCCGCCTGGGTCGAGCCCTCACTGGCCCAGGCCCGGCCCGACGCGAAGTTCCAATTTGAGCGCCATGGCTACTTCGTGGCCGACCGGGTCGACCACCGCGCCGACCGCCTGGTCTTCAATCGCACCACTGGCTTGAAGGACACCTGGGCGAAATGAATCCCGGGCCCTGACAGGGCCCAGGCGCTCAGTGCCCGGCGCGCACCAGCCGCAGCTCGTTTTCGCCCTGGGCGTTGCCACCTCCGGGCACGGCCTCGCCCGTGCGATCGAGCACCTGCGGCAAGCGTTGCGCGAGCTGTTCGTCGGCATCCGGTCCCGTGCCCACATAGACACCGTGCGTGAGCGTGATGTGCGCCGCCTCGAAGGCACCTGCGCCCGCGCACAGCGTGGTGCGCGTGGGGGCGTCCTGACTGGCCATCACCAGCATGGCGGGCACCACCGCCTCAGGGCCGAAGGCCTGCAGCATGTCCGGCGGAAACAGGTCCTGGGTCATGCGGGTGGCCGCCGTAGGTGCCAGACAGTTCACGCGGATATCGTGCTTGGCGCCTTCCAGTGCCAACGTCTGCATCAGGCCCACCAGCGCCAGCTTGGCTGCGCCGTAATTGGTCTGGCCGAAATTGCCGTACAGGCCGGTCGACGAGGTCGTGAGCACGATGCGCCCGTACTTTTGGGCGATCATGTGCGGCCATACCGCCTTGCAGCCATGCACCGCGCCCATGAGGTGCACGTCCAGCACCTGCCGGAAATCGGCCAGGTCCATCTTGGCGAAGCTCTTGTCACGCAGGATGCCGGCGTTGTTCACGAGAATATCGATCCGACCCCAGGTGTCCATCGCTTGCTGCACCATCTTCTCGACGGCGCCGTAATCGGTCACCGAAGCGCCATTGACGATGGCCTCGCCGCCGCTGGCGCGGATCTCGTCGACCACAGCCTGTGCCGCGCTCACCGAACCGCCTGCGCCGTGCACATCGCCGCCCAGGTCGTTGACGACCACCTTGGCGCCCCGCGCGGCCAGGGCCAGTGCGTGCTGGCGGCCCAGGCCGCCGCCCGCGCCGGTGACGATGGCCACGCGGGCCTTGAAATCGAGTGCCATGTTGCCTTGCTCCAGGTTGTTTTTGGTCGCGAAGGACTCTACGCCGGTCTGCGCTGTGCGCCTGTACCCGAGGGGACAGCCGCGCCGCGAATGTCCCGCCCGCAAATCGCAACCGGTGTAGGACACCGCCACCGCGCCGACGCGGCGCACCGGCCTCAGGGCGCGGCCAGCGAGGGCGAGATCGCGGCCCGGGACAGCCCCAGGCGCTGCGGGGCGATGTACTGCTGTCGGTAGATCTCGAAGGGCATGGTGTCGCCCGCCTCGATCTGGCGCTGGTCCTGCAGGGACTTCGCGCTCAGGCCCTCGAAATGCGCCTGCGAAGCGGCGTCCCAGGGCAGGGACAGCAGGTGGGCCCGGGTCTGCCGGGACCGGTCCAGCGCGAAGTCCAGGAAGGAGTTGCGGTACTCGCGCGCCATCACCTCGAGGACCCGGGCCGAGGGCAGGCGCTGCGGCTCGGACAACAGCCCGCGGGCCGCCTGGACTGCGCGCGCATGCGCGTCGCCGCCCTGCGCGGCGTCCAGCAGGCCGGCTACAGGCTCGAAGGCCTCCAGCAATTCGTGCCCCCAGTCGGTCAAGCCAACCCACCCTGCGCCGCGTTCGAGCTGGAGCCCAGGCTGGCGGCCGAAGGCGGCGGTCTTGTGCTGGTTGCGGCCGATCTGCGCGATCTCCTGCGGCGTGTCTGGTGGGCTATCGGACAGGAGGCAATGCAGCAGGAATACGTCCAGCAGCTGCATGGCCTGCGCGTTGATTCCCACCGGCTCGAAGGGATCGAGGTCCAGCAAGCGCACCTCCACGTATTCGACCCCGCGCTCACGCAGGGCGTGCAGCGGCCGCTCGCCAGGGAAGATATTGCGCTTGGGGCGGATGGTGCCGTAGAACTCGTTTTCGATCTGCAGCAAGGTGGTAGATAGCTGCTGGTAGCGGCCCTGCGCGTCGCGCACACCGATCGCCTCGTAGGGCGGATAGGGCTGCGTGAGCGCTTCGTGCAGCGACGCGGCGTAGCCGTCCAGATCGTTGTAGCTCACGGCCAACCGGGCCTGGGCCTCGCTCTGGTAGCCCAGTCGCCCCATGCGCAGCGAAGTGCCATGCGGCATATACAGCGTGCCCTCGGACAGCGTCTGCAGCTCGTGCTGTCGACCTTCGACGAAGCATGCATCGAGCGCCGGCGACGCGCCGAACAGGTACAGAAGCAGGAAGGCGTGCCGGCGGAAGTTGCGGATCAGGCCGAAGTAGCTGGCGCTGTCCACGCCTGGCATCGACCAGTTGTAGTGGATGCCCGAGATCGTTTGCATGCGCCGCCCATAGCGGTGCGCCAGGCCCAGGCGGTAGACGCTCTTGGCCTGTCCTACATTGGAGCTGCCATAGCGTCCGATCGGGATCGCGTCCTCAGGTGGCAGGCCGCAGGGCATGCTGGACACCCACAGCGTCTCCTCGCCCAGGGCGCGCAGCGTGAACTGGTGGATGCGCGCAAGTTCGTCTGCGCAAGCCTGCGGCGTCGCGTGCACGCCGGTGATCAGCTCCAGCTGGGCCTCGCTGTAGTCGGTGGTGATGTGGGGATGCGTCAGCGCCGACCCCAGCGCTGACGGGTGCGGGGTGGTCGCGAGCCTGCCGAACGAATCGGCGCGCAGGCTCTCTTTCTCGACACCCCGCCGGATGCCCAGGAGGGTGGTGCGGTCCACGGCGTCGAGGACCGGAAGGGGAATTCTCATTCTTGTTTCCCAAGGCTGTGCGCCCGGCGGACCGGCGAAGTTAACACCTTTGCCGGATTCCTGCCGAGCGCTGCGCAGCGTCGGGAGACTGGGGCCCTGCACCCCAGGGACGCACCACGGGATGCGCCGCATGGGGTCCGCGCGGACCTCAGTTGCGGTCCATGCGCTGGGTGCGCGAGGGGGTCGTGGTCTCGGTGCTTCCCGACCCCGTTCCGCCCGCGCCCATGCTGCCGCTCGCGCCGCTGGTTCCCGGGTCGCTGCCCGTCGAGGGGCCCGCACCACTGGCACCCGTATCGCTACCCGCCCCACCGGGCGAGGTGCCGGTCGAGGGGCTGGGCGATGCACCGCTGGTGTCGCTGCCTGTCCCGCCAGGGGAGGCCCCCGTGCTTCCCCCCGTCGTGCCGCCACTCGACCCGCCGGTGGTACCTCCGGCGCCCATGGTGCCGGTGTCGCTGCCCGATCCGCTGGCGCCTGTGGCACCCGTAGTGCCGGAGGGCGATGGCTCGGTGGTCGCAGCGCCGCCAGTGGCGCTGCCTCCTGGCGAGGTTGAACTGCCCTGGGCCAACGCCGCGCCGCAAGTGACGGTCACGGCCAAGCCGGCCAGCAGGCTACGCAAAAGAGTCGATGCAGTCATGTGGGGAACTCCTTGAAAAAGCTGGAACGATGGAAGACGCCGGCATCGATGCCAGCTGCGACCAGCCTAGTGAGCCGCAACGCCCGTCCCGTCGGTGGGGGTCCGCAACCGCTGTCGGACAGCGCCATCCGGTACCGCGCGCCGTGATACCGCAAGGGCCGGCGTGCCCGGCCAGCCAAAGACCTCTTGCAGGCTACGCACCTCGGGCAGCACGTAGACCACGGCACCAGTCCGGGCCCGCGGCGCGAGGATGTTCTCGTAGAAGTGGCGAGGCAGGTTGATGCAGCCATAGGAGATGCGGTTGTCGTGCGGGGTGGCTGAGGCCAGTCGCTGCAGGCGGCGCTCGGCAGGCACGCGCGCCCGCACGCGATGCATGGATACCGCCGACGCGTAGTCCACCCAGACGATGTCCTCGCCCTGCGCGTTCACGCCAGGTTCCGCGATGAAGCGACCGGCCGGCGTGGTCCGTTCCTCGGGGCGGATCTGCGACAAGGGCTTGTCGCCGATACCGGGCACGGTGTGGTCCCCTCGGGCGCTGCCAAGCAGCACGGGGGCGGCGCCCACGAAGCGCCCGGCCGCATCCAGCACAAACACACGGGCCTGCTGCTTGTCCACGATCACGACCGACCGACCGCCGTGGTCGCCGGTGGAAAACACCCAATCGGCTACTTCCCGCGCTGCAGATGAGGGTGGCTGCGCGCCGAGGTCAACGGCTGCGATTGCTGGATAGGTCCACACCACCAGCACCACTGCGCGCAGCAGGGCGCGATTCATCGCAATAAGCTGCGACCAGGCCCACGGCAAGGAGGCATTCATGAGAAGAACAGAGCGGTCGCGATCCCGCCCTGGTCAGTAAGAAAGCCCCAGCTTCACGGGCGCCGACAGCACACCCGAGTGGGCCAGCACCGCGACGTTGCGTAGGAACAGCGGCGCCAACCGGCCAACGCTAGTGGTAGGAACCTCGGAAGCAGTGCAGGACCTCGTGCCCGAGGTTGTGGATCGAGGCCATGCGTGGCGTGAGGATCACGCACTCTTTGCCGTCCCAGTAGGAGCAGGCCTGCACTGAAAAGCCGAACGGCTTGCCGCCCCGCTTCTTGTTTTCTGCGTTACAGGCGGAATTGATGTCCTTGACGACCACCCACTTCAAGCGGACCGGCATCGTCTCGTTCTTGGTGACGTCGAATTTCGATTCCGGGTCCTGCCAGTTCCAGGCCCATACCGAATTCGCAGCGAGCAGAAAGCCCGCCATAAGTAATATTTTCATTTTTACCACCGCATCATCCAGAGAACGACCTGAGAGTAGAACCTCTCGCAACGGGCCTCCTTGAAATGCCGTTTAACGTTCGGCTATTTTCAAAATGATGGTCATTTTAATGAGCGCACCAGCCGCCACAGCGAGGTGACCTCGCGCGCGCGCGCCGCCGCCAGCGGGTCGGCCGGGTCGGCCGCCTTGGGATGGCGCGGCGCGATGTCCAGGCGCTCGTGCACCGCGAGGTGGCCCGCCTCGATCCAAGACAGCAACTCGGCGCGGGTGCGCAGGCCCAGATGCTCGGCCAGGTCGGACAGAACCAGCCACCCTTCCCCGCCAGGCGCCAGGTGCGCCACCAGACCTGCCAGAAAGCCGCGCAGCATCTGGCTGTCGGGGTCATAGACGGCGCGCTCGAGTGCGGAAGTGCCACGGGCCGGCACCCAGGGCGGGTTGCACACCACAAGCGGCGCCTGGCCCTCGGGAAACAGGTCGACCGCCTGCAGTTGCACGCGGTCTTGCAAACCCAGACGGGCGAGGTTGTCGCGGGCGCAGTCCAGGGCGCGTTCATTCGTATCGGTGGCAAGCACCCGGGTGATGCCGCGCCGTGCCAGTACGGCAGCGATCACGCCCGTTCCGGTGCCGATGTCGAAGGCCAGCGAACGGTCTGCCGGTAGCGGTGCCTGCGCCACCAGGTCCAGGTACTCGCCACGCACCGGCGAGAAGACGCCGTAGTGCGGATGGATGCGGTTGCCAGAACCCTGCCCCAGGGCGGGCACCTCCACGCCCTGCTTGCGCCACTCGTGCGCACCGACAAGGCCCGTGAGCTCGCGCAGCGCCACGACCGACCGCTCGCCCTGTGGGGCGCCCCAGGCTTCGGCGCAGGCCGCACGCAGGTCGGGCGCGCGCCGCAGCGCGATGCCGTAGTCGCCCTCCAGCTCCACGAGCAGCATGCCCAGCACGCGGGCGCGATGGCCTTGTGCCTGGCGATGGCGGTGAAACAGGTCGGCCGGAGCGGCTGGCGCGGAGACGGCCTTGCGTGGCCGACGATCGATCCGCCGGCCTAGGGCCTGCAGCAGCTGGCGCGCGTTGTAGAAATCGCCTCGCCACAGCAAGGCCGTGCCCTCGCAGACCAGGCGGTAGGCCGCGTCGGCTGCCATGCGGTCGTCGGCCACCTGTACCCGTGATGGGGCCGGCCAGCCAGCCTCACTGCGCCAGCGCGCGGTGCGGCGCTCGCCCGCTTCCTGCCAGTCGATGCACATGGTGTTCGCGGTGGCCGTCATGAAGTGGGCAGTGGGGAGTATCGGAACAATCACCGCTGATTATCGGGGTCGGGTCGCTGCGACCGCGCTGCCCCTTCAAAAGCGGGCATGATGCGACCCGTGAAGTTTCTTGCCAGCCTGCTGCTTTCAGCGGCGGCCTGCACCCTCCAGGCCGCGCCCTTCGAAGACACCCTGGCCCAGCGCACGCTGGCCTGCACCGCCTGCCACGGCGCCCAGGGCCGCGCCGGCCCCGACGGCTACTACCCGCGTATCGCCGGCAAGCCGGCGGGTTATCTGTATCACCAGCTGCTGCACTTTCGCGATGGGCGCCGCCACTACGGACTCATGACACGGCTGCTCGATCCCCTGTCGGACGCCTACCTGATGGAGATCGCGCAGCACTTCGCGAGTCTGGACCTGCCCTATCCGCCGCCCGCACCGGCGCGAGCGCCGCAGCCGGCGCTCGATCGAGGGCGTACGCTGGCCTTGCAGGGCGACTCGGCCCGCCAGCTGCCTTCCTGCGCGCAGTGCCACGGCCCGCAACTGACCGGGGTGCTACCCAATACCCCAGGCCTGCTGGGGCTGCCGCGTGACTACCTCAACGCGCAACTGGGCGCCTGGCGCAGCGGACAGCGCCGAGCCCACGCTCCAGACTGCATGGCGCAGGTGGCGCGCGCCCTCTCTCCCGAGGACCTGAACGCAGTCACGGCCTGGCTGTCGTCGCAGCCGCTGCCGCCCAATTCCAAGGCCGTCGCACGCCTGCCCGTACCACCAACCCTGACCTGTGGCAGCGTGAGCCTGCCCGTGGTGGGGGCACGGCCATGACGCAACCCACACCACGCACCACTCGGCGTATCGCGATCGGCCTCGCCTGCGTCGTGGTGCTGGGCGCACTCGGCTTGGTCGGGTTGTATGCCCGCAGCGAAGCCCCGGGACACAACGATGTGCCTGCAGTCGCAGTCACGCAAGACTCCGACACCCGCCAGGTCGCACGCGGCGAATACCTTGCGCGCGCGGGCAACTGCATGGCCTGCCACACCGACCGGGGCGGTGCGCCCGGGGCCGGCGGACGCGCGCTGCCCACGCCGTTTGGCACGCTCTACGCGGGCAACCTCACGCCTGACCTTCGCACCGGCCTGGGCGCCTGGAGCGCCGACGACTTCTGGCGGGCCCTGCACCATGGCCGCTCGCGCGACGGGCGCATGCTGTACCCAGCATTCCCCTACACGCACTACACCCGCGTCACACGCGCTGATGCCGACGCGATGCACGCCTTTCTGCGTACCTTGCCACCGGTAGAACGGCCCAACACGCCGCACGCCCTGCGCTGGCCGTACAGCACGCAGGCGGCGCTGGCCGTCTGGCGGGCGCTGTACTTCCGACCGGGCGGCCACCGCGAGGAACCCGCGCGCAGCGCCGAGTGGAACCGTGGCGCCTACCTGGTGCAAGGGCTGGGCCATTGCGCGGCCTGCCACAGCACACGCAACGCCTGGGGCGCGAGCGAGGTGTTGGACCTGTCCGGCGGCATGATCCCGATGCAAGCCTGGTACGCGCCGTCGCTGGCCTCGCCAGCCGAGGCGGGCGTGGCGGGATGGCGCGTGGCGGACATCGTCCAGTTGCTACGCACCGGCACCTCGCCCCACGCCAGCACCCTGGGCCCGATGGCCGAGGTCGTGCTTCACAGCACCCAGCACCTGCAGGAAGACGACCTGCGCGCAATGGCGGTGTTCCTGCAGTCGGTACCCCCAGCGCCTGTGACCCAGCCGCCGCCAGCGCCGCCCGTGGTCGCCGGCGTGGCGCAGCGCGGCGCGCGCATCTACACCGACCACTGCGCGCAATGCCACGGCAACCGAGGCGAAGGCGTGGCGGGCGCCTACCCCCGACTGGCGGGCAACCGTGCGGTCACCTTGCCAGTCACCGCGAACCTGGTGCAGGTCACCATCCACGGCGCCTATCCGCCGGCCACCCAGGGCCATCCCCGGCCCTTCGGCATGCCCCCCTTCGCCCTGACGCTCAGCGACGCCGACATCGCTGCGGTGCTGACCTTCGTGCGCGGAGCCTGGGGCAATGACGCGGGCGGCGTGAGCGAGTTGGACGTGGCGCAGCAACGCAGCGCGCGCTATTGAGGGAAGAAGCGGGAGGCGGCCTCGGGCCGCGATCAGACCTGGGCCAGGCGCTCTAGAGGCTGCCCCGCCACCGCCGCCAGATGCTGCGGGGTCACCCGATGGGGCGCAACCTGCGCCAGGGGCACCAGCACAAAGGCGCGCTGCGTCCAGCGCGGATGCGGCACGGTCAGCGCTGGACTGGCGATCTGCGCGTCGCCATAGAGCAGCAAGTCCAGATCCAAGGTCCGCGGCGCGTAGCGCCAGGGGCGTTCTCGGCCGGCGGCCTGTTCGAGTGCCTGCAAGGCGGAGAGCAGGTCGGGCGCAGTGAGCGACGTCTCCAGCACGGCGACCGCATTGATGAAATCCGGACCCTGCGCCTCGTACGGCGCAGTGCGGTACAGGTCCGACGCTACGGCCAGATGCGTGTGGGGCAGCCGCGCGAGATCTGCGAGGGCCTGCTTCACGGCGGCCACCGGGTCGCCCAGGTTGGCACCCAGGCCGACACACGCGATGACCGGTTCGCGGGCCATGCGGGAGGTCAGCCCTCGCCGCCGCCCTCGGGGGCGCCAGCCGCCCCACCCCCACCGGAAGAACGGCGGCGGCGGCGGCGCTTGCGGGCTGGCGCAGGACCGTCGTCGCCTTGCGGAGAATCCGGGGACGCTGCAGGCGCTTCAGGGTCTGCAGCAGCAGGCCGAACGGTGCGCACACGGCGCGCGCCCTTTTGCTGCTGCTCGTCGCGCACCTGCGCGATCAGGTCCTCGCGCACCGCATCGCTGGCCAGGCTGAACTCCTGCCACCAGTCGGCCAGCACCACGTCGACCTCGCCCACGTCGGCGCGCAGGCGCATGAAGTCAAAGCCGGCGCGAAAGCGCGGCTGCTCCACCAGGCCGAAGGGCGTGCTGCCCACGCGCTTGTCGAAGCGGGGCTGCATCATCCAGATCTCGCGCATGTCGGCGGCCAGCTTGCCCCGACCGGAGACATCGCCGATGCGTGCGTTGAAGACGTCGTCGATCGCATCCTGCAGGGCGGGGAACGGCGGCTGTTTGGCCTGGCGCCAGGCCCAGCCCTCGCGCACGTCAGACCACAGCACCGCCGCCAGCAAGAAACTGGGCGCCACCGGCTTGCCTTCGCCCACGCGGCGGTCGGTGTCTTGCAGGGCGGCACGCACGAACGGCTGGTCGGCGCGTTCGACCACCAGCTCCAGCAGCGGGTAGATGCCCCGCTCCAGGCTCAGGGCCTTGAGCTGCGCGATAGTGGCCAGCGCATGGCCTGTCTGCAACAGCTTGAGCATCTCGTCGAAGAGACGGCTTTGCGGCACCTCGGCCAGCAATTTCTTGCAGGCCTGCAGGGGCGCAGCGGTCTTGGACTCAAGACCGAACCCCAGCGGACTGAGCTTGGCCGCGAAGCGCACCGCGCGGATGATGCGCACCGGGTCTTCCCGGTAGCGGGTGGCGGCGTCGCCGATCATGCGCAAGCGCTTTTTCTTCGCGTCTTCCATGCCGCCGTGGTAGTCCACCACCACCTGGGTCTGCGGGTCGTAGTACATGGCGTTCACGGTGAAGTCGCGGCGCGTGGCGTCCTCGTCCTGCGGGCCCCAGACGTTGTCACGCAGCACCCGACCGCTGGCATCGACGGCATGCTTCATACCGGCCAGCTCGCTCTTGCTCGTGCGCTCATTGCCGGACACGGCCTCTGCCGCGGAGTTGTCCAGATAGGCGCGAAAGGTCGAGACCTCGATCACCTCGTGTTCGCGCCCACGCCCGTACACCACGTGCACGATACGAAAGCGCCGGCCGATGATGAAGGCACGCCGGAACAGGCTCTTGACCTGTTCGGGCGTGGCGTCGGTGGCCACGTCGAAATCCTTGGGGCGCAGCCCCAGCAGCAGATCGCGCACCGCCCCGCCGACGATGTAGGCCTCGTAGCCCGCGTCCTGCAGGGTGCGCACGACATGGATGGCGCGCTCGTCGACCAGGGACAGGTCGATGCCGTGTTCGCTGTGGGGGACCTCACGGCGCTTGCCGAAGCGGTTCTTGCCCGAGGCGCCGGTACCCAGCAGGCGGTCGATGAATTTCTTGATCATGGGGGATTGCCAAACAGGTCGAGTATGCGCCAGCCCCGATCGGTGGCCACTTGGCGCAGGCGGGGGTCGGGGTTGGTGGCCACCGGGCGGCGCACCTTTTCCAGCAAGGGCAGATCGTTCAAGGAGTCGGAGTAGAAAGTCGCGTCGACGTCGGCCCAGTCCAGACCCCGCTGCGCCAGCCACTGCGCCATGCGAGTCACCTTGCCAGCCCGCATCGAGGGCACGCCCTCGATCTCGCCGGTGATCCAGCCGCCGCCATCGCGCTGCAGATTCACTGCGATCAGCTCGGGCACGCCAAAGCGATCAGCGATCGGACGTGTCACGAATTCGTTGGTGGCGGTGACGATCACGACCTGATCGCCCGCGTCGCGGTGACGGGCCACCAGGTCCAGGGCCTGCGGATGGATGGCGGGTTCGATCACGCGACGCAGGAAATCCTCGCGCGCGGCCAGCGCCTGGTGCTCACCGCGCAGGCGGATCGCCTCCGTCGCAAAACGGACATAGGCGTGCACGTCCAGCGTGCCCGCCTGGTACTGCGCGAAGAATTCGTCGTTGCGGGTCTTGAAGTGGCCCGGGTCGCACCAACCGATCTCCAGGGTGAACTCGCCCCAGGCGTAGTCGGAGTCGATCGGCAGCAGGGTGTGGTCGAGGTCGAACAGCGCGAGTTTCACTCGTTCTCCAGCATGGAGCGGATCAGGGGGATGGTGATGGCGCGCTTGGTCTGCAGGGCATACAGATCCAGGTGCTCCAGCAGCTGCATGAGGCTGCCCAGGTCACGCGAGAAGCGAGAGAGCATGTAGTCCATGACTTCGTCGCCCAGAAATACGCCGCGCGCGTCGGCGGCCTGACGCAGCACCGCGCGCCGCTCGGTTTCAGAGAGCACCTGCAGCTGAAACACATGACCCCAGCCCAGGCGGGTACGCAGGTCCTCGCGCAGCTTCAGGTCGGCAGGCGGCAGGCTCCCGGCGGCCAGCACGCCGCGCTGCAGGGTCTGCGCATTGACGAACCAGTTGAAGGCCGCGTGCTGCTGCACTGCGGTGTACAGGTGGGTGTCGTCCATCAGCACCACGGCCCAGCGCTCGTCGAAAGCGGGGGGCTCGGGTATCGCGGCGTCGAGCCAGCCCACCGACGCCCCCTGGTCACGCAGCGCCTGGCCAACAGCCTTGAGCAGGTGGGTCTTGCCGCTGCCGCTGCCGCCCCAGAGGTAGGTCGGCACGGGCGAGCGCGTGGGGCTGCCGCACCACAGCTTCAGGTGGGACAGCGCCGCCTCGTTGGGGCCGGCGCAAAAACCCTCCAGCGTGGGGCCGCGGGCCAGGCCGATGTCCAGCGCGATCTGCTTCATGGGCGTCGAAGGCGCGGACACGCGCCGGCCAGGTCGGCCAGGCGCAGGGCCTGCGCGGGAATCGGCGCGAAAGTCGATGGCATCAGGGCAAGTCAGGGGGGCCAAGTAAAATCTCGCAAATTCTATCGGGCCGGCCCCGCCTCGCCGCACGCGGCCCTCCCCTACCGCCTTCCTTGCCCCCATGACACAAGCCCCCCTCTCCTACAAGGACGCCGGCGTCGACATCGATGCCGGCGACGCGCTGGTCGAACGCATCAAGCCTCTGGCAAAAAAGACGATGCGCGAGGGGGTGCTGGCGGGCATTGGAGGCTTCGGTGCCCTCTTCGAGGTGCCCAAGCGGTACAAGGAACCAGTGCTGGTCTCCGGCACCGACGGCGTGGGCACCAAGCTCAAGCTCGCCTTCGAGTGGAACCTGCATGACACCGTGGGCATCGACCTCGTAGGCATGAGCGTGAACGATGTGCTGGTGCAGGGCGCCGAGCCCCTGTTCTTCCTGGACTACTTCGCCTGCGGCAAGCTGCATGTGGACACGGCTGCGGCCGTCGTGGGCGGTATCGCCCGCGGCTGTGAGCTCTCCGGATGCGCCCTGATCGGGGGCGAGACCGCCGAGATGCCTGGCATGTACCCCGAGGGCGAATACGACCTGGCGGGCTTTTGCGTGGGCGCTGTCGAGAAATCCAAGATCCTCACCGGCCGCGACGTCCGCCCCGGCGATGTGGTCCTGGGCCTGGCCTCCCATGGCGTGCACTCCAACGGCTTCTCGCTGGTGCGCAAGTGCCTGGAGCGCGCCGGCGCCAACCTGCCCGACACCCTGGACGGGCAGCCGTTCCGCCAAGCGGTGATGGCCCCCACCCGCCTGTACGTGAAACCGGTGCTCGCCACCCTGGCCCAGCACCCGATCAAGGCCCTGGCCCACATCACCGGTGGCGGCCTGCTGGAAAACATCCCCCGCGTGCTGCCCGAGGGCACGGCTGCCCACCTGAAAAAGGGCAGCTGGCCCCAGTCTGAACTCTTTGCCTGGCTGCAAAAGACGGCCGCCATCTCCGACCACGAGATGAACCGCACCTTCAACAACGGCATCGGCATGGTGGTGGTGGTGGCCGCCGAGCACGCCACGGCCACGGCAGCCACGCTGCGCGCCCAGGGCGAAACGGTCTACGAGATCGGCGCCATCGCGGCACGCGGCGACGGCGCGCCGGTCGAAGTGCGCTGAGCCCGCGCCCTCAGTTTCGCGCGCGACGCAGGCTCGCCAGCTGCTCGGCGATCGCGTCGATATCCAACGCGTCCTGCGCGTTGCCCAGGTAGGTTTCCAGATCCTTGACCGCCAGCTCGGTCTGGCCGCGCGCCGCATGGGCCAGGCCCCGATCGCGGTATTCCGACCAGGCCTGCGGCAGCAGGATCACCAGGCGGTCCTGCACCGCCACCAGGCGGGTCCAATCAGCCTGGGCCCGATGGATCTCCTTGAGGTTGCGCAGCATGCGGGCGATGATGTCCCGCGGTGGCGCCGACTGCAGGTACAGGCCCAGTGGCACATCGAATTCGCCGGTCAGGCCGCTGCGTCGCTTGTACGGCTCCAGCCGCTCGGACAGCTCCTCGCGCGAGAGCGATTGCCCGGTGAAGGGATCGATCACCACCTGGCCCTTGGGCAGGTTCACCTTCACCATGAAATGCCCCGGGAAGCACACACCGCGTGCGTTCAGCCCCAGGCCCTGGGCCAGCTCCAGCCACAGTACGGCCAGCGAGATCTGAATGCCCCGGCGCGTGCGCAGCACCACGTTCAGGTAGCTGTTGTCCGGGTCGCCGTGGTCGTTGAGGTTGCTGCCGAAGCTCAGGTCGTGGAAGAAAAACTGATTGAGCATGCGCAGGCGATGCAGGGCCGGCGCGTCGGCCGCCAGGCGACGCTTCAGGCGCGCCAGCAGCTGGTCGACATCGCCCAGTACTTGCTGCACGTCCAGCTCGGGGTATTCGTCCTGGGCCAGGCTGGCGGCGGCCTCCAGCAGGGGGAAGTGATCATCGCTCTGGACCAGGGAGCGGAAATAGGCCTGCGGGGTGGGCGTCTGAAAATCAAACTGCATCGGGGCTTTGTACGGGGCCTCTGCAGGGGCGTCAAGCACCCTGGCCGCGTCCGGGGTCAGCGCGCCACGAACTGGCGAAGTTTCACGCCCGTGGCCCACAGCGCCCCGAAGTAGATCAGGGCCCCCGCGGCCAGTACCGCGCCAAGCCAGCCCACGCGCTGCAGGGGCTGAGCGCGAAGCTCCACCCAGGGCAGCACGCCGGCGCTCCAGGCCAGGAACACCGACAACAAGGCGGTAGCCCCCACCACCTGCACCAGGAAACGGATCCAGCCCGCAGAGGGCAGCCAGCTGCCCCGACGGCGCAGGCCCACCAGCAGCCAGGAGGCATTGAGCAGCGCCCCCAGTCCGATCGACAGGGCCAGGCCCGCGTGCTGCAGGAGCGGCACCAGGGCCACGTTCAGAAGTTGCGTGACAACCAGCACCACGATGGCGATGCGCACCGGGGTGCGCATGTCCTGGTTGGCGTAGTAGCCCGGTGCCAGCACCTTGATCGCCACCAGCCCCAGCAGCCCCACACCGTAGCCGGCCAGGGCCAGCGACACCTGCAGCACGTCACGGTCGGTGAAGGCGCCGTAGTTGAACAGCGTAGCCACCAAGGGCTTGGCGAACACCAGCAGGGCCACCGAGCTGGGCACCGCCAGCAGGACCACCAGCCGCAGGCCCCAATCGAGCATCGCGCTGTATCGCTGCGTGTCGTTGGCGGCATGGGCCGCCGCCAGCTGGGGCATCAGCACCACACCCAGGGCCACCCCCAGCAGCGCGGTGGGGAACTCCATCAGCCGGTCGGCATACCCCAGCCAAGTTACGCTGCCCGTGGGCAGCCAGGACGCGATCTGGGTGTTGATCAAGAGGGAAATCTGCGCCACGCCCACCCCCAGCAAGGCCGGCAGCATCAGCGTGCCGATGCGGCGGGTCCCTTCATGGCTCCAAGCGGCGCGAATGCGACGCCAGCTCAGGCCGATACGAGGCAAGTGCCCCAGCCGCAGCAGCACCGGCACCTGCACGCCCAGCTGCAGCACGCCCCCCAGCATCACGCCAGCGGCCATGGCGTAGATCGGCTCAATGCCCATGGAGGCGAACCAGGGCGCCCCCAGCCAGGCGGCGAGGATCATGGCCAGGTTCAGAAGGACCGGCGTGGCGGCCGGGGCGGCGTAGCGGCGCCAGGTGTTGAGAATGCCGGCTGACAGCGCCACCAGGGACATGAAGCCGATGTAGGGGAACATCCAGCGGGTCATGAACACGGCGGCCTCCAGGGCTTGCGGGTCTTTTTGCAGACCGCTGGCCAGCGCCCACACCAGCACCGGCGCGCCTGCCACGCCGATCACGCAGGTGACCAGCAGGGCCCAGGCCAGGGCGGTCGCCACATGGTCAATCAGGTCCTGGGTGGCGGCCTCGCCCTCGCGTTCCTTGACATGGGCCAGGGCAGGCACGAAAGCCTGGCTGAAGGCACCCTCGGCGAACAGGCGGCGAAACAGATTGGGGATGCGAAACGCCACGTTGAAGGCGTCGGTGAGCGCGCTGGCGCCGAAAGTGGACGCCATGAGCAGGTCGCGCGCCAGGCCCGTCACCCGCGAAGCCAGGGTCAGCAAGGAGACGGTCGAGGCGGCTTTGAAAAGGCTCACCGGCCGAGTGTAGCGGCGCCCTGCCGGGCTGCCCGGGCCGGCCAGTGCTTTTGGCGTACAATGGAGGGCTTTGCTGGCAACATCCTCAGACACCGAAGGAATCACACCATGGCATCAGCCAAACCCAAGAAAAAGAACCCGCGCCTGGCGTCGGGCCGCAAACGCGCCCGCCAGGACGTCAAACTCAACTCGGCCAACACCTCGCTGCGCTCGAAGTACCGCACCGCGGTGAAGAACGTCGAGAAGGCCGTTGCCGCCGGCGACAAGACCAAGGCCACCGAACTCTTTGCCAAGGCCCAGAGCGTCCTGGACTCCGTGGCCGACAAGCAGATCTTCCACAAGAACAAGGCCGCCCGCGACAAGAGCCGCCTGTCCGCCAAGGTCAAGGCCCTGGCCACCGCCGCCTGACGCATTCAGGTACCCGCCCGGGCTTTCGCGTGCGAAAGCCTGCCGTTTGAAACGGGTGCGCTGCCAGCAAAGCAAAAAGCAAGAAACCGCCTTCGGGCGGTTTTTTCGTTGGGGCTGAAGTTTTATTCCCCAGTGGGGATAGGCAGCGGCCAGCCCTCAGGATTTCGGAGGCTGCTCGGGGATCAGGCAGGCCTCGCCCACCTGCAGGTCATTGTCGCGGGCGAAGTTCATCACGAAGTCCCAGGCCATGGGCTCGTGGTCACGCAAGTCGGTGTTCACTACCACGCATTTGACGCTGCCGATCACGGTGGGCACGCACCAGGGGGAGTAGCTCAGATGGCTGCCCGGCTGGGCGCCACCGGGGCGAAAGGAGCTCATCACGCCGGCGAGGCGCTCGGCCCAGTCGCTGGGCCGGAAGGTGCGGCCCTGGCTGGTGATGCCTTGGATGAAGACTTCTTTGGGAGCGCTGGAGGCCATCGATGGGTGCGAAGGTGGGCAGGGCACTGCGGCCAGGGATCGCCTCGTGTCGCAGTGCACAAGTATTCTATCTTATATAAGACTTGAGCCGCCTGTCAGCAGCCCCCGACAGCCTGAAAGCAGCCCCGCAACCTGGCCGGAGAAGACGCTAGGACGATGCACGGGCTATGCCTAAAATCGCGCTTTTGCCGGCCCACCTGAGTGGGCCGATTTTTCTTTCAAGAGGACCGCAATGGCGCTGATCGAAGCCGCTTCGCCCCACACCATGAACACCTATGGGCGCGTGCCCATCGCCCTGTCACACGGACAGGGCGTGCGCGTGTGGGACGTGAATGGCAAGCGCTACCTGGACGCACTGGCCGGCATTGCGGTGAACACCCTGGGGCACAACCACCCCCAACTGGTCCCGGCGCTGCAGGACCAGGTTGCCAAGCTGATTCACTCCAGCAACTACTACCACATCCCCCTGCAGGAGGAACTCGCGGCGCGCCTGGTGGAACTCTCGGGCATGACCAATGCCTTTTTCTGTTCCACCGGCCTGGAGGCCAATGAGGCGGCCCTGAAGCTGGCGCGCAAGTACGGCCATGACAAGGGGATCGAGCGCCCCGAGATCGTGGTCTACGAAAAGGCTTTCCACGGTCGCAGCATCGCCACCCTGTCGGCGACCGGCAACCCCAAGGTGCAGGCTGGCTTCGGCCCCCTGGTCGAGGGCTTCGTACGCGTGCCGCTCAACGACATCGCCTCGCTGCGCCGGGCCACCGAAGGCAACCCCAATGTGGTGGCCGTTTTCTTCGAAGCGATCCAGGGTGAGGGCGGCGTCAATCCCATGCACGCCGACTACATGCGCGAGGTACGCGCCCTGTGCGACGAGAAAGACTGGCTGCTGATGATCGACGAGGTGCAGTGCGGCATGGGCCGCACGGGCAAGTGGTTCGCGCACCAGTGGGCCGGCATCAAGCCGGACGTCATGCCCCTGGCCAAAGGTCTGGGCTCGGGCGTGCCGATCGGCGCGGTGGTGGCCGGCCCGAAGGCCGCGAACATCTTCCAGCCAGGCAACCACGGCACCACCTTCGGCGGCAACCCGCTGTCGATGCGGGCCGGTGTAGAGACCATCCGGATCATGAAGGAAGAAGGCCTCCTGGAGAACGCCGCCCGCGTCGGCGCGCACCTGCAGGCTTCCCTGAACAAGGCATTGGCCGGCGTGGCGGGTGTCAAGGAGATCCGAGGCCAGGGCCTGATGCTGGGCGTCGAGCTCGATCGCCCCTGCGGCGCGCTGGTGGCACGCGGTGCCGACGCTGGCCTGCTTTTCAGCGTGACGGCCGACACGGTGGTACGCCTCGTGCCGGCCCTGATCCTCACGCAGGCCGAGGCTGACGAGATCGTGGCCCTGCTGGTGCCTCTGATCAAGGCCTTTCTGGCGGAATGAGCATGGCGATCCGGCACTACCTGCAGTTCAACGACCTCACGGCCGACGACTACGCCTGGCTGTTCGCACGCACAGCCCTGATCAAGCGCAAGTTCAAAACCTACGAGAAATACCATCCGCTGGCCGATCGCACGCTGGCCATGATCTTCGAGAAGGCCTCCACCCGTACCCGCGTGAGCTTCGAAGCCGGCATGTACCAGCTCGGAGGCAGCGTGGTGCATCTGACCACCGGCGACAGCCAGCTCGGTCGGGCCGAACCCATCGAGGACTCCGCGCGTGTGATCAGCCGCATGGTCGACCTGGTGATGATCCGTACCTTCGGTCAGGACAAGATCGAGCGCTTCGCGGCGCACTCGCGCGTGCCCGTGATCAACGGGCTGACCAACGAGTTCCACCCCTGCCAGATCATGGCGGACCTCTACACCTACCTGGAGCACCGCGGCCTGGATGCCCAGGGCACGCCCGACTTGGGCGCGCTCCGGGGCAAGGTGGTGGCCTGGGTGGGTGACGGCAACAACATGGCCAACACCTGGCTGCAGGCGGCCGACCTGCTCGGGTTCACGGTGCACGTGAGCACGCCCAGCGGCTACGAGGTGGACCAGGCTGTGGCCGGCATCCGTAGCGCCCAGAGCTACAAGGTCTTCCAGGACCCCAAGGAAGCCTGCCGCAACGCCGATCTCGTCACCACCGACGTCTGGACCAGCATGGGTTTCGAAGCCGAGAACGAAGCCCGCAAGAAAGCCTTCGCCGACTGGTGCGTCAACACCGACCTGATGTCGGTGGCCAAGCCCGACGCCCTGTTCATGCACTGCCTGCCCGCACACCGGGGCGAGGAGGTCGAGGCCGACGTGATCGACGGCCCGCAATCCGTGGTCTGGGACGAGGCCGAGAACCGGATGCATGTGCAAAAGGCGCTGATGGAATTCCTGCTTCTGGGCCGGGTCGAGCCCCCGCGCTAGGCACCGAACAAGGCGCCGATGCGAATCACCGCCGGCCCGATCAACACGGCCAGCAATGCCGGGAAGATGAACAGGATCAGCGGCAGCAGCATCTTGACCGGCACCTTGGCCGCAATTTCTTCGGCGCGTTGCATGCGCTTGATCCGCATCATCTCGGACTGCACACGCAGGGAATCCGCCAGGCTGGTGCCGAAGCGATCAGCCTGGACCAGCATCGACACCAGGGCGTACAAGTCCTCCAGGTCCACGCGCAGCGCCAGGTTCTTGAGCGCCTGGGAACGACCGGCACCCGCACGGATCTCAAGCGCCGCCAGATAGAACTCCTCGGCCAGCGCCTGGCTGCTACGTCGTATCTCCTGCGACACCCGATGGATGGCGGCATCCATCCCCAAGCCGGACTCGGTGCAAATCACCAGCAGGTCGATCAGATCGGGCAGCACGTCGCGCATCTTCGCAGCGCGTCGCGAGGTTCGAAAGCGCAGGTAGACATCGGGCAGGTAGTGGCCCGCCCCCGCCAGAATCACGCCCCACAGGGCGATGCGGGTGCTGGTTAGGGCCGTTCCCATTGCCAGGAGGAACAAAGCAGCCAGGGCGGGTAAGAGCAGGGTCAGCGCGGTCTTGACAGCGTGATAGCGCCGGGCGGTGCCAGGATCGCGCAATCCCGCACGAATAAAGCGCAAGCGCACCTCGGAGCTTTGCCAGCCACCGGCTGGCACGGACAGCCTGGAGAGCGAGTCCAACACGCCACCCAGCGTCCTCGCGCCGGGCACCGCGACACGGGCGGCTCGCGGTGAGCGGGGATCGGCCCGGCTACGCAAGCGCCGCCGCACCCGCTGATGCGACAGCAGTCGACCCAGCCCCAGCACACCCAACGCACACGCGACAAACACCAAGCCCAGAAGAAGCAGGAAAAGTGGCTCGCGCATACCGACCTCACACCCGGATCTGCACGATCTGCCACATCCACAAACCACCCACCGCCATCAGGCTCAGCCCCACGCCCACCAAGGTCTGGCCGGCCGGGGTCAGCCACAGGCTGGACATGTAGCCTGGGTTGACCGCAGACAAAATCGCGGCGAGCAAAAACGGCAAGGCTCCGATCAGGAGGCCCGACAACCTGCCTTCCGAGGCCAGCACCCGCACCTTGCCTTTGAGCTTGATGCGTTCACGCACGGTCCGAGCCAGCGACGTGAGTAACTCGGTCAGATTTCCGCCGGTCTGGCGGTGAATCACCAGCGCGATCACCAGAAAATTCAGGTCACTGCTTTGCAAGCGCTCGGCCATGTCGGCCATCGCATCGTCAAAACTCATACCGATCGAAATCTGATCGAACCCGTGCTTGAATTCAACCCCGATCGGAGCGGGCAACTCGTCGCCCACCATGCCCAGGGCCACGGTCAAGCCAAAGCCGGAGCGCAGGGCACGCGTCATGAAATCCAAGGCCTCGGGCAATTGGGCTTCGAAGCGCGCGCGGCGTCGATTCGCTAACCGCTGCAGCCACACCACCGGTGCGGCGAACGCGGCGAGCCCCAGACCGACCGCCAGCCAACCGGGCACCGGCGTCAGTACCCAGACCATCAGCCCGAAGGCCATACCCAAGCCCAGGCACCAGACCAGGACCGACACCAGCGAGCGGCCAGTCCCCGAGCGGCGTAGTAGCGCGCAGACCCAAACCATGCCCGGCACCTGCATCAGCCACGAAGCCAGCCAAGGCGGTAAGTGGGCGGAGGCATCCTTGACCAATACACGCCGGGTGTGGCGGCGCTGCTCCGCGATAACGGACAGGCGTCGGCGCAAGGAGCGCCCGCGCGTGCTCCAGCGCCGACCCCAGACATCCATCAGCCACAGGACCAACCCACTCACCCCAAGGAACACCAGGGCCAGGAAGACGAACAGCAGGTCGCGGCTCACCGCGGCTCCAGGGGCAAATCGCCGTCAGCACCGGGTTCCGGATCGAACAGGCCCGGGGGCAGTTCAATCCCGAAAGCGCTCAAGCGATCTGCCAGGCGGGGGCGCACGCCACTGGCCCGAAAGCGTCCCAGCACCTGGCCCTGCGCGCTCATACCCTCGCGCTCGAAAAAGAAAATCTCCTGCGAGGTGATGATCTCGCCTTCCATGCCGGTGATTTCGTGCACGCTGATGATCTTGCGCGTGCCGTCGTTCATGCGACTGGCCTGAATCACCACATGAATGCCTGCGCTGATTTGCTGACGCAGGGCCTTGACCGGCAGGTTCACGCCACCCAGACCCACCAGATTTTCCAGACGAGACAATGCATCGCGTGGCGAGTTGGCATGTACCGTGGTGAGCGACCCATCATGGCCGGTGTTCATGGCCTGCAGCATGTCGATCACTTCACTGCCACGGACCTCGCCCAGCACGATGCGGTCGGGGCGCATGCGCAGGCTGTTCTTGACCAGGCTTCGCATCGAGACCTCGCCTGTTCCCTCCACGTTGGCGGTACGCGTCTCCAGACGCACCACATGGCTTTGCTGCAGCTGCAATTCGGCGGTGTCCTCGATGGTGATGATCCGCTCGCCCTCGGGGATATAGCTCGAGAGGATATTGAGCAAAGTGGTCTTTCCCGAACCGGTACCGCCCGAAATCAGGATGTTCACCTTGGCCTTCACAAGCCCGGCCAGGAGTTCGGCCATGGGTGCGCTCAGGGCCTGCTTGGCCACCAGATCGGCCATGCGCAGAGGCACTACCGCAAAACGCCGAATCGTGAGGGCGGGCCCGTCGAGCGCCAGCGGCGGCACGATGGCATTGACACGGGAACCATCGGGCAGACGGGCGTCCACCATGGGCGAAGATTCATCGATACGTCGGCCCACCCGCGAGACGATCTTCTCGATCACCTTCATCAAGTGCCCGTTGTCATTGAAACGCGCGCCAAGCAGGTGAATGCGCCCCTGGCGTTCCACAAACACCTTTTCGAAGCCGTTGACCATGATTTCGCTGATGTCCGGATCGGCCAGCAGGGGCTCCAGGGGACCCAGGCCCAGCACTTCATCCTGCAGGTCGACCACCAACTGTGTGTGCTCCTGTTCATTGACCGGCACATGCAGTTCGGTGATGAGCGAATCGACCAGCTGGGCCAACTGGGTGCGCACCTGCTCCTCGGGCAGGCTTTGGACCGCGACGAGGTCCATCCGCTCCAGCATGGCCCGGTGCAGGATCACTTTGGTCGCGAAGTAGCCGGGTGAAAGCTCTGGGACGGCACGCCCCGGCAAGCGCACCGGCTCGGGACGGGTGGCCGCAGGCGGACTGGGCACCGTGGCCACAGGCGCCATCCCCCCCGAGGCACTGGGCGATGGCGCCAGACCTTCAGCATGAGTCCAGGCGTTTATCTGTTCACGAAGCGTTGCCATAGCGAGCGTCGAGTATCGGGTGGGGTTTGGCCCGTCAGCTGTGCGGCCCAGGCGCGCACCGCACGTGCATACGCACTGCGAGGCTCCAGCACCACCGCAGGGACACCCTCCAACAGGGAGGTCGCCATCAGCTCATTGGCGCGCGGCAGGACCAGGCTGACCGCCAGCCCCAAGGTCGCCTCCACATCACGCTGACGGATCTCGGAGCGAGCGCTGTGCAGACTCAAGGCCAGCGACAACTCGGTGCGATTCCCCTCCAGTTCTTGCCACAGACGTACCAATTGGTGGGCACGCCGCACCGAAGGGACGTGAGGCGTCGTGACCACCAGCAGGTGATGCAGGCAATCGAGCATGCTCAGGCCGATCGCATCCAGACCCAGGTCCAGAATCACCCAGTCGTACTGAGCGAGCGCCAGGCGCACCAGGTGGACCACGTCGTCGGGCTTGACGTGCAGATAACGCTCGAGGGTCGCGGGCGAACCCACCAGGTGGAGGTTGGGCATGGGATGCTCGGTCATGACCTCCAGCAAGGCGGCATCGACCCGACCGACTTCATCGCACAGGAGCGACACGTCATGCACCAGGGGTGTACGTTGCAGGAACAAGTCCACATCCCCGAAAGGCAGCGACAAATCCATCACCAGCACCCGGGTGTGCCGATCGCCTTGCGCAATGGCCGCCGCCAGATTGGCCACCACGCCACTGGCGCCATCACCTCCCTTGGCGGGCATGACGCCAATGCAGCGCCCCCCTTGGGGGGGTGGGGGCGTCGAATCGATCGCGGAACTCAGGATTTTTTGCATGCCAACTACTCGCAACGTGCATTGATCTCACCGGCGACCACCGAGCTCATGGCCTCGCGCAGGGCGGTGGTGCGAAACGGGGGAAGCGACAAGGTCAGTGACCCCAGGGGCAGTGACAACACCGCTTGCAGCTGGCTCACGCTGGCCTGAACCTGCTGACAGGTGGCCTGGGTGCAGGGAGTAGGCCAGTAGGTCAAGGTCAGCCAGTCGCTGCGTCCGTCGACGCGGATCTGGCCCGACGACTGCACAAAGACACGCACCTGATCGCGTATCCGGGCCTCTTGCGTGGCCCCCATATCGCATGTGCTGGCCAGGCGCGCGGCCAGGCGCGTAGCCTCAGCGGCCATATTGAAGACGAGCATGAAGCGAGCCAACTCAATCACCGCCATCACCGCGATCAAGAACACCATCAGACCGAGCGCGAACTCGAGCATGACGGCCCCCCTTTGAGACTGGCGCAGGGCGGGCGTCAGGACATCTGACACAGCCTGGTGCGGGATGTGTCGGGACATCAACTGGCCTGCTGCATCGTGAGACTGACCGAGCCGAAATCCAGCTGCGTCACCCCGGCGATCCAATCCGAAAGAATCATCGGATGCCCATAGCCTGAAAGGGTCACCGTCACCAGATTCAGCGTCGTGGCATGGGTGACCGCCAGACTGGCCGCCGTGCGTTGGGCCTGGTGGGTGGCGGGCGCGTTGCTCGCATCGAGTACCGTCACGGTCAGCGTCGGCGCGGCGAACCCCGCCATCAAGGCCGTGCCGGGGCAAGGCAGCGTGGGGCTGGGCAGCCCGTGGGTCACCAGGCACCGGGCTTCGATATGCCCCGCACCGGGCGGACGCGTCGAGAGATAGCGCGCTGCGGAACGCACCTGGGTCACCAGGGTCTTGTAGGTCGCCAGGGCCTGGGCGAATTCGACGGTAGCCAGCGCCAACATCAGCAGCACGGGCAAGACGAAAGCCAGTTCGACCAGGGCGGCGCCCCGCACGCGGGCTCTCATTGCACCAGCACCGGGACAAGGGGACCGATCGCGTCGCCGCCACCGGGCGCACCCGCACTGACACACCCCGAGGCCGGATCATCCGCGCGGCCCCTGTACTCGATCTCGGCATCCTGCGACGGCGATTTCGGACTGAGCATCAGCGCGCAGGCCCATCCCAGGATCGGCTTGGCCCCCGTGCCACAGGTCGAACTGCTGCACTGGACCACTGGCATCGACACCAGGCGACGTGACGGCGCCCCCCACTGCACATGCACCCCTGCGGGCGTGTGGTAGCTGGCGATGCTGCCCTGAAAAGGCTCGCGAGCCGGCATACGCACCGACTGGTAGTCACCGGCAGCCCCTCCAACGGGTGGTGGGCGGTAGCCATAGCCGGTGAGGTCTGGAATGGCGGTGGCCGGATCCAGCGCCGTGCCGCCCTGCTTGTACACACCGAAGCGCGAATTCCAGGCGGCATCGAGCGAAGAGATCACGCCGGTCTTGATCCCGATGCAGCGGCTGGCGGGCGTGAGCACATCGCAGACGCCGTAGCCCAAAAGCGCTTCCACATAGGGCTGCAGCCCCCCGGTGGTTTGTGTCCCCATCACATTGACCCAGGTGAAATAGCCGCTCGATTGGGTGGCGCCCAGAACGATCCGGTCGCCCACGGTGTGACCGAAGTGACGGCTGTCACTGCCACTGCCCTCGCACATGCCCATGGGAATGCTGCAAACGCTTTGCGAGGGCATGGTGGTGGCGGTAGCCGTGGCGACCAGGTCGGAGCCCGCGCGATCGAACAGCCCCATGAAACTGGCGCGTACATCGGAGGCGGTGACAGCGCACCGTGCGTAGCGCGAACTGGCCAGCGCACCGCCGGTGCTCGCGCGATAGACCCCGTTGAGGGTGGTGCTGAAGGTCACCTGCACCTGCGCCGGATCGGCCGCCACCGACTGAAAGCTGTGGCGATTTTTCGTGCCACCCAAAAACTGTCCGGCCACTTCAGCCCGCATCGGCCCGTCAGGTGCACCATTGAGCTGCGACACCGCGGCAAGCACGCAGGCGTCGGCGGCCCCTTGCAATTCGGCCCGGATCAGGGCCATCCGACTCAGGTCGATGGCCAGGCCGACAAAGCCCAGCAGCACCAGCATGAAGACCCCTGCCGCGATGAGAAACGCGCCTCGCTGACGCAAGCCGCTGGATGTTCGGGTCCTCACGGCGCGCTCCCTGGGGGCGCGCCTTGCAGGCGACGCTCCCAAAACAGCTCGTTGCGTGTCGGCGGCACGACGGTATCGGTTGGTAAGGGGGGGCGTCCATCGCTTGCTTGAACCAAGGTGGCCCGGACCACCACGACCAGCTCGGTCATGTCGGCGATGAACTCGGTGCTCCGAAAGAGCGCCCCAATAACAGGCAATTCGCCCAGGAAAGGAAATGCGTTGATGCTGGCCGTGGTGCTGTTTCGAAGCAGTCCCCCGATCACCAGGCTCTGTCCATCCGCCAAGAGGACCGACGTCGCCACACGGCGGCTGGTGAACGCCGGCAGCACCGACGCGGTGGCGCCGCTGCGCAAGGTCACGGGTTCCCTGGAAATCTCCGAGACCTCGGTCACCACCTTCAGGCTGATGCGACCTGCGTCCAGCACCTGGGGCACGAACTTCAGGCCCACGCCGAACTCGCGCTCCTGCAAGGTGATCGTGCTGCCGTTCGCCACGCCTGGCTGAATGACCGGGATGAACACCTTGCCCCCCACCAGAAAGCTGCCTTCTTGCCCACTGAGGGCGACGATGGTGGGCTCGGCCAGAATGCGTACCAGGCCGTTGCGCGCTTCCGCCTCCAGACTCAGGCCGTTAACGCCCCCAAGCAGCAAGCTGGCTGTAGCCCCGCCGCCCCCCAGAAAGCTCGAGCCCGCGCGCACGCGGCCATTGGCCCCACTGGCTTGCACACCCAGTCCCAGCTTGTCCAGGACCGATCGAGAGATTTCCGCGATACGGACCTCCAGCGTCACCTGCTGGTTGTCACGAACACGCAGGAGGTCGATCACCTGCGACGGTGCGGTGGCCGCGGCCTGCGGCGGACGCATGAACGCCTCGGCCAGGCTGAGGGCAGCCGCCGCCGCCACCGGGCTGGAGACCATGCCCGAGAGCACCACCCGCCCCGACGCCATGCGCAAATCGATGGTCTTTTCCTGCGGCAGGTTGTCCCGCAGCGACTCCGCCAGCGGCGTCAGGTCGGTGGTGACCGATACCCGCAGGGTGGTGGTCTCTGCGTTGGCGCGCCAGATCACCAGGCTGGTGGTACCGGGCGTCTTGCCCACCACATACAACTCGGTGGGTGAAATGAGCCGGTAATCGGCCACCTTGGGGTCGCCCACCGCCACTCGGGTGACGGCACCCGGCAAGGACAGCACGCGAACATGACCGGCCACCAGCCGCAGCGGCCGGGTGACCTCGTCGAGCACTCCGTCGCTGCTGGCGAGCGTCGGGCCCGCCCACACGAGTATCCAGCCACACAGGAACCGCAGCGTCCTCATCGCACTCACCGCGCGCCTCCTGGCGTGGGATCGAGACCCGACTGGATGCCTCGTAGTTCCTCCACAGATGGCGCCTGCGGTCTGGCGGCGCCAGTACCCGCTCGCCTGACGGAGGGGCGCGGGGCGGAGGAAGCGGCCGGTGCGGGGGATGCGCCAGGCGTCGACACCACCCCCATCAGCGTATCCAGACGCGTGCCGGCCGAGGTCTGGCGGTTCTGGTCCAGTTCATTGCGCAGGGCCAGCGACAAGCTGCCCACGCTGCGCGCCAGATCCAGGCGCTCCGATTCATCGGGCGTGAGCTCCAGGGTGACTGCATTGACCACCTTGGGCTTGGTCGGTGCCGACCCGGTATCCTGGGCCACGGCCAAGACCTTCACCCGCTCCAGGACGATCCGCGAGAAAGGCTCGTTCTTTGCATCACGCGCGCTGACCAGCACGTCCACATAGGTGCCTGGCAGCGCGAAACCCGCGACGCCAATCACGTCATTGACCCGAACCGTGATGGCACGCTTGCCCGGAGACAGCACCGACGCCAGGCCGGCGCGACCCTCCACCGGGACCAGGCGGGACTCGAGCACCGGCTCGCCGGGCACCAGGGGCTGACGCGGGATCCGTCCTGCTGCGGCCTCCACGGTGCCAAACGCGCCCTGCGGCGGCGCCAGCCCGGGCCAGGCCAACACCTGTAGCTGGAGACTCGCCAGGGGTTCGCCGGCCTCGACCGCCACGCTGGCGACCACCACGGGCGGACCGCGATGCGCCGTCCCACCCACCCCGACCCACCGCGCCACCAGGAAGACCGCCAGGGCCCCTGCCGACAGCGCCAGTGCGATGAGGACCGAGGGCTTCAAACCAGGTCACCGCGGGCAGGTGAGGACGGGCGGGCTGAGCGTCAGGCGTTGGCAGCGGTCAGCGCCGCCTTGATCTTGTCGAAGGTCGTACTGATCTCGGCGCCGAGCGTGGTCAAGCCGGCCACCATGACGACTGCAATAAGCGCAGCAATCAAGGCGTATTCGATCATCGTGACGCCGCTTTGATACCTGGCCCTACGGGCCGCAATACGACGTCCTGCCAAAGTATGAATTGATTTCATGTGTGCCTTCTCCAGTTGTGAGAATGAATCCAGATACACCCCTCACTGCAAACTTTCAAATAAGCCATGCAGTGAAACAAATGATCGACACAAGACGTGTGGGGGTCAATCCAAGGCTGAGGTATTGCGTTACCGAATGTGTAGAAGTTGGAAGACTCATGCCGTTGCGATTGCGCATCATCCGAAAAAATGCAGGACGGTGTTCGCCAGTGCAGCGTGACCTCCGTCACGAATACCACACGCGCTAACGCGGTGATTGCCAGGATGTGGGGGGAATCGTCTGCTTACACTTGAGCGCGTGTATCCACTGCGCGCCCACGATCCGTCCATCCCATGCCTGATCCCTCGCATCCCTGCCTGACCTGCGGCGCCTGCTGCGCCAGCTTCCGAGTCGACTTCGCTTGCGAGGAACGCGAGGACCGGGGCGGACACGTGCCTGCGGGTCTGACCGTAGCGGTCACTGATCACACCTGCCGGATGCGGGGCACTGACCATCTGCCCGTGCGCTGCGCAGCGCTCACCGGCCAGGTGGGCGTGCGTGCGGCCTGCGGGATTTATGAGTGGCGGCCGTCCCCGTGCCGGGAATTCGAGGCGGGCAGCGATGCCTGCGGTACCGCGCGGATGCGGCACGGCCTGCAGCCGCTAGAAGGAAACGCCCTTTGACTCAGGGCGCGCTGAATTCCTAGTCGGAGTCTTTTTTCACGCCACGATCAGGCAGCACTGGCGCCACGTAGGGGAAACGTGCGCGCCCCTTCACAGCGGTCGGGCCCGCGTCGCCCGAGCCGCGAATAAAGCGCTTTCTTTCATCAACGTAGGGTTGGTAGGTCCAGTTGGGATACAACTGCGAAGTACCACTCACCCGGTACAGAAAGAGCCGCCGGCGCTGGCTGGCCAGGATACGCGCATGGATCGATGGCGGATCCCAGTCCTGCACCAGGCGCGCGTGCAGCCGCAGCTGCACGTCCTTCGAACCGGGCAGGCCCGCGACGTTGCGAAGTTCATCGGGATCGTCATCGAGGTTGAACAGCATGGGGTCGAGCCCATACGTGTAGATGTATTTCCAAGGGCCTTCGCGCACCATTCGCGAAGCAGCACACACACCTTCAGAGCTGTATTCGCCGATCACGGTTCGTTGTGCGCCGCTTTCGGTGCCTTGCAAAAGGGGCAAAAGGCTTAGACCTGCAATCGGATCCACCGGATGGAACGGACTGCCGTCTAACGCAAAGTCCATGAGCGTAGGCAAGAGGTCCACCAGCGAGACATGGGCCGCACAGCGCCCTGCATCAAACCGCTGCGGGAAGGAGATCATCAGCGGAACGCGGGCAGACCATTCGTAGAACGTCTGTTTGAACCACATCCCGCGCTCACCCAGCATCTCCCCATGATCACCGCACAAGACCACCACGGTGTTCTCGTCGAGGCCGGTTTCACGCAGGGCGGAGAGTACCTGCCCGATCTTTTCATCCACATAGCTCACCATGCCGTAGTAGGCGTGGCGCGCGCGCCGCACATGCTCGCGCGTTACGGTGTAAGCGTCTTGCGCGTGGGCGACATACAGCCACTTGCTGTGCTCGTCCAGGGTATCGAACGGGATCTCGGGCACCTTGGGATCGTCGATCTCCTCCTCCCGGTAAAGGTCCCAGAAGCGCTGAGGGGCCGCAAAGGGTGGATGGGGGTGCGTGAAGGAGACGGTCAGGAAGAACGGCTGATGCTCCGGCGCACGCGCCAGGTCATACAGGCGCTGCACTGCCTTGTATTCAACCTCGTCGTCGTAATCGATCTGCATGCTGCGTATGCAGGGACCCGCCTCGACCACAGGACGCATGCTGACCCCCGTGGGCCGGTGGCTTGGACCTTTTGTCCAATCAGGAGTCCAAGCGAAATCCGAGGGATAGATGTCGGTGACCAAGCGCTCCTCATAGCCATGCGTCTGGTCCGGGCCGATGAAATGCATCTTGCCGCAGAGGATGGTTCGATAGCCCGCGTCCCGAAGGTAATGCGCCATCGTCGGAATGGACGCCGGGAACTCGCTGGCGTTGTCCCATGCCTCGATGCTGTGAGGCAGACGCCCACTGAGCATGGAAAACCGCGAGGGCGCGCAAATCGGGAAATTGCAATAGGCGCTATCGAAAACCACCGACCGCTTCGCCAGTGCATCCATATGCGGCGTCTTGGCAATCTGGCCCGCATACGCCGCCAGCACCGGCGCCGCCAGCTGATCGACCATGAGAAAGAGGATGTTCGGGCGCTTGGCTGGCGGGTTGGCGGTCTGCGTCATCGACGTCACTCGGGCTTGATGTTTTGAGCCGTGATGACCGCGCGCCACTTGGCCAGGTCACGCCGCATGGAGTCGCCAAACGACTGCGCGCTGGCGGGCTGGGCGCTTGTGATTCCGGCGCTCTCCAACGCCGCACGGAACTCGGTGTCGGCCAGGATTCGGGCGACTTCCTTCTCCAGGCGTTCGACCACTGCCCTCGGCGTGCCACTGGAGGCCAGCAGTCCCAGCCACTGGTCCGCTTCAAAATCGCGAACGCCCGCCTCCATCATGGTGGGCACGTCAGGCAGGCTTGCAAACCGGGTGACGCCGGTCACGGCCAGGGCCCGCAGCTTGCCGCTTCGAACCTGCGGCAGGGCGACGCCTGCGTTGGCAAACTGAAAATCGATGCGCCCCGCCAACTGCTCATTGATGGCCGCTGGCGCCCCTGTGAAGGGGACATGCAGGGCCGAGAGTTGTTCCCGGGTCTTGAACAGCTCTCCGATCAAATGAGCCGGCGATCCGACGCCAGCCGAGGCGTAGGTGAGCTTCCCAGGCTGCGATTTGGCCAGCGCGATCAGATCCTTGACGGACTTCACACCCGACTCGGCACTCACGACCAGAACGGCAGGCGCATGCCCCACCAACGCAATGGGCTGAAGGTCTCTGAGCAGGTCGAACGGCAAGTTCGGTTTCAGCGCCTGGTTGATGGTGAGCCCGCTGCTCGAGAAAAGCAGCGTGTAGCCATTCGGCGGCGCTTTCGCCGCCACATCGGCCCCCAGGGTGCCGCCGGCGCCCAATCTGTTTTCGATGACCACGGGCTGCCCTAAGGCGCGCTGAAGTCGCTGTCCGAGTTGGCGGGCAGCCACATCGACCAAGCCGCCGGCGGGCCACGGCACCACAACGCGCACCGGTTGCTCGGGCCATGACTGCGCTTGCGCGCTCGTCATGGCGCCGATGCAAGCCGAGAGGAACAGCGCGCCCAGGGCTTTGCGCAGGGGTTGGCGAGGGGTCATTGCAGCGGTCTCCTTTTTGTTATCGGACTCAAGTGATGCGAGTCGATATGACTATACGCCTGGCCCGCGAAGGGCTGCGCGCCCCCGAACGTGGCCGCGAAATCGATCTGAAATAAGCGCTCAGTGCCCGTACAGCCAGGGCAGGTCCATCACCCGCGCGCCCCCCGTGACGCGTAGCACCCAGTCGCGCGCCAGGCGCCGGGGGCCGGTGGCATGAAAGATCGATCCATTGCGCAATGAATGCCGCTGCACCCGGGCCACACGCTCCCATCGACTGAGCGCGTAGCGCCGCAACGCCTGCCGAACGTCCAGGCGGGGATCACCCACGCTGGCCAGGCAGTTCCCGAGCGCGTGCGCGTCCTCCAGGGCCATCGCGGCGCCCTGGGCCAGGTAGGGTCGCATCGGGTGCGCCGCATCCCCCAGCAGGGCGATGTGGCCCAGCGCCATCTGGCCCGCGTCGGCCACCGGCGCCCGGTCGTGCAAGACCCACAAGCCCCAGTCAGGAGCGGCCCGCACCACCGCCTGCAGGGGCTCACAGACATCGCCCAGCGCCTCGCGCAGGTGCTCGGCGATGCCACGCAGCTCCCAGCCGCTGCGTGGTCCATCCAGCCGTTGGCGCACCACACACACCACATTGAGCAGTGATCCGCCACGCACCGGGTAGGTCACGGCATGCAGGTGCGGCCCGAGCCAGGCCGTGACCTCGGGCGCCTGCCAGGCTGCAGGCAGGCGATCCACGGGAAAGAGGGCCCGGTAAGCCACATGGTCGGAAGGCCCAGGCGGATCGTCGGTGACCACCGCCCCGCGCACCACACTCCAGAGACCATCCGCCCCCACGAGCGCATCGGCCTGCAGCGGTGCGCCCTGAGCGGTGATGACCTGAACACCCTCGGGCAGTGTCCGGGCCGAGAGCAGGCGGTGTCCAGGGTGCAGGCTGACCGCCTGCGCTGGCAGGCCTTGCAGCAAGGCCGCATGCAGATCGGCACGGTGCACGGTGAGGTAGGGCGCTCCGTAGCGCGCTTCGAAGGGCGCGCCCAGAGGCAGGACGCCCAGCGTGCGGCCGCTCAGCGCGTCACGCGCCAGCAGGCGCAGCGGCGCGCAGGCCACGGCCTGTACAGAGTCCAGCCTGTCCAGTGCGCGCAGCACGCGCGTGGCGTTGGGGCCCAGCTGCACGCCGGCGCCAACTTCGGTGAAAGCCGGCGCCTGCTCGAACACCTGGGCCTGCCACCCTGCCCGGGCCGCACTGAGTGCGGCCGCCAGACCGCCGATACCGCCCCCCGCGATCAGGAGCCGGCCCGGCATGCAACCCTCTGAAATCCCTGCATAAAGACGAAGTTCAACGAGACAACAGCTGCCTCAACACGAACGGAAGGATACCGCCATGCCGGTAGTAGGCCACCTCGATGGGCGTGTCGATCCGCAATTGCACGACCCGCTCCTGCCGGCGGCCGTCGGCCCGCACAATGGCCAGCGTGGCATCGCTCTGGGGGCGCAGTTGCGGGTCGGGCACGACGTCGATGAATTCCGAGCCGTCCAGGCCCAGTGATTCCCAGCTGTCCTGCCCCTTGAATTGCAGCGGCAGCACACCCATACCCACCAGGTTGCTGCGGTGGATCCGCTCGAAGCTGCGGGCGATCACCGCCTGGATGCCCAGAAGCTGCGTGCCCTTGGCCGCCCAGTCGCGGGACGAACCCGTGCCGTACTCCTCGCCGGCGAAGACCACGGTGGGCCGCCCCTGGGCCCGGTACTTCTGGGCCGCGTCGAAGATGGACAGCTTCTGCGCCTGGCCGTCGTCATCGCGGTACAGGGTGTAGCCGCCCTCCTCGCGCGCACCATCGGGCCGTGGCGGCAGCATCAGGTTCTTGATGCGGACATTGGCAAAGGTGCCGCGCACCATCACCTCGTGGTGGCCGCGTCGCGCACCGTAGCTGTTGAAGCCTGCCTTGTCCACGCCCTGGGCTCGCAGCCATTGGCCTGCGGGCGAGCTTTCGTGGATGGAACCCGCAGGCGAGATGTGGTCGGTGGTGATGGAATCGCCAAAGAGCGCCATGACGCGCGCGCCCTGTACACGCACCGGGGCGCCGTGGGCTGGCGGCGCCAGGGAGAAACCGTCGAAGAACGGCGGCTGCGCGATGTAGGTGCTGGCCGGCCAGTCGTAGGTCTCGCCCTCGCCCCCCTCGATCTGCTCCCACAGCAGGCCCGGATCGGACTGCACCTTCGCGTAGTTGGCCCGGTAGGCCTTGCCGTTCATCGCGTACTTCATGAGGGCACGCACTTCGTCGGACGTGGGCCAAAGGTCCCCGAGCCACACGGGCTGCCCCTCCCGGCCCGTGCCGACGGGCTCGGTCATGAGGTCACGCAGCACGGTGCCCGCCAGGGCGTAGGCCACCACCAGGGGCGGGCTGGCCAGGAAGTTGGCCCGGAGGTTCGGATGAATGCGCGCCTCGAAGTTGCGATTCCCCGAGAGCACCGCGGCACACACGAGATCGCTTTTAAGGATAGCCTCATTGATCTCGGGCGCGAGGTCGCCTGAATTGCCGATGCAGGTGGTGCAGCCATAGCCGGCTACCGTGAAGCCCAGTTGCTCCAGATACGGCAACAGGCCGGCCTGGATCAGGTATTCGGTGACGATGCGCGAGCCCGGCGCCAACGAGGTCTTGATGTGAGGCGGCACGCGCAGGCCTGCCTGCACCGCCTTCTTGGCCAGCAGGCCAGCAGCGAGCATGACGCCGGGATTGGAGGTATTGGTGCAGCTGGTGATGGCCGCGATCAGTACGTCGCCGTGTCCGATGGTGATGTCCTGCACCCGATGGCGCGTGAGCAGCGTCGTCGCAGGCTGGTTGAAACCATTGCCAGCGGCGGGCTGCGAAAACAGGGTCGTGAACTGACGGGACACCTCGCCAATCTCGATGCGATCCTGCGGCCGCTTGGGGCCCGAGAGGCTGGGAGCCACGCGGCCCAGGTCCAGCCTCACCACCTTTGAATAGTCGATCTGCCCCGGCAAGGGCACGCCGAACAGGTCCTGCGCGCGGAAATACGCCTCCAGCGCCGCGACCTCGGCGCGGCTGCGCCCGGTGCCCTCGAAATAGGCCAAGGTCGCCTCGTCCACCGGGAAAAAACCCATCGTCGCGCCGTACTCGGGCGCCATATTGGCCAGCGTGGCGCGATCGGGCACAGACAGGGTGCGCGTCCCCTGGCCAAAGAACTCCACGAACTGGCCCACCACCTTGTGGGTTCGCAGCAATTGCGTCACGGTCAGCACCAGGTCGGTGGCGGTGCAGCCCGGACGCAGCTGGCCCGTGAGTTCCACACCCACCACATCGGGGGTGAGAAAGTACACCGGCTGGCCCAGCATCGCGGCCTCCCCCTCGATGCCGCCCACGCCCCAGCCCACCACACCGACGCCGTTGATCATGGTCGTGTGGCTATCGGTGCCCACCAGGGTGTCGGGGTAGTACACGCCGTCGGCGCGCCGGTGCACACCGCGCGCCAGGTACTCCAGATTCACCTGGTGCACGATGCCGAATCCAGGAGGCACCACGCCGAAGGTGTCGAAAGCTTGCATGCCCCACTTCATGAAGGCGTAGCGCTCGCGATTGCGCTCGAACTCCAGGCGCATGTTCAGGTCGAGGGCATCGAGGGTGCCGTAATGGTCCACCATGATGGAGTGATCCACCACCAAGTCCACCGGCACCAGGGGTTCGATGGCGCCAGGCTGCCGGCCCAGGCGCGCCGCAGCACTGCGCATGGCCGCCAGATCGGCCAGCAGGGGCACGCCGGTGAAGTCCTGCAGCACCACCCGCGCCACGGTGAAGGGAATCTCATGCACGCGCTCGGCCCCGGGCTTCCACTGCGCGAGCTGGCGCACATGATCGGGCGTCACCTTCACACCATCGCAATGGCGAAGCACCGACTCCAACACGATCCGGATCGATACCGGCAAGCGCGAGATCCCCGGAAACTCTCGGGCCAGCACTGGCAGCGAGAAAAAGCGGCCGGCCTTGGCGGTGCCGACCTTCAAGGGACGCAGGGTATGGGCGTAGGCGTGGGTCATGCCGCGATGGTGCACGCGGACACACCCCAGTGGCAGCCCACCCCCTGGCCCGACCGGGCCATCAGGCGTGCTGCGACTCAAACTCCTTCATGTAGGCCACCAGCGCCTGCACGCCCTCGATCGTCATGGCGTTGTACAGGGAGGCGCGCATGCCGCCCACCACGCGGTGGCCTTTGAGCTGCAGCAGGCCGCGGGCCTGAGCGCCCTTGAGAAAAGCCTCGTCGAGCGACGGGTCCTTCAGCCAGAAGGGCACGTTCATCAGCGAGCGTGATTCGGGCGCGATGGGGTTGCTGTACAAGCGGCTGGCGTCCAGGGTGTCATAAAGCAGCTTGGCCTTGGCACGGTTGCGGACCTCCATCGCCTCCAGGCCACCAAGTGCCTTCACGTGCTTGAACACCAGGCCCGCGATGTAGATCGCATAGGTGGGCGGGGTGTTGTACATGGAACCGGCATCCGCCTGGATCTTGTAGTTGAAGACCTCGGGCGTGATCGGCAGCGCATGCCCCAGCAGGTCCTCGCGCACGATGACCACCGTCAGACCGGAGGGGCCGATGTTCTTTTGCGCACCGGCGTAGATGAGACCGTAGCGGCTCACGTCGATCGGGCGCGAGAGGATGTTGGAGGACATGTCGGCCACCAGCGGTACCTGGCCAGTGTCGGGCGTCCAGAAGAATTCGACGCCGCCGATGGTTTCGTTGGCGCACAGGTGCACGTACGCAGCCTGCGGGTCGAGCTTCCACTCGGACTGAGGGGGCGTGCGGGTATAGCGGCCGTCGCTCTCGCTGCTGGCGGCAATGCGTACCTGACCGAAGTGCGCGGCTTCCTGGGTCGACTTCTTGGACCAGTCGCCGGACACGACGTAGTCGGCCCGGCCGGTGCGACCGATCAGGTTCATGGGGACGATGGCGTTCTCGCCGATACCGCCGCCTTGCAGGAACAGCACCTTGTAGTTCGAGGGAATCGCCATCAGCTCGCGCAGCGTGGCCTCAGCCTCGGCGTGAATGCCCATGTATTCCTTGCCCCGGTGGCTCATCTCCATCACCGACATCCCGCAGCCGTGCCAATCGAGCATCTCGTCGGCGGCCTGGCGCAAGACCGCCTCGGGCAGGGTGGCGGGGCCGGGGCTGAAGTTGAAGACGCGGGCCATGGGGCGAAAACTCCTGGGGAACGGGGCAAAAAACGGGGGCAAGCCGGCACGCGCAGCGCGCCGGGCAGCCAGCATACAAGAAAGACGCCGGACCCGGTCAGGCCGGTTCGGCAGGCGGCAGCGGCGATGGCGGGGCGTCGGCAATCGCCCGCTCAAAGGCCCGCAGGCGCTTGTACACCGAGACCAGTTCCACGATGGTTCCCCAACTCAGGACTAGGTACTGAAAGGCCGCCTCCACCCGGTCGAAGGCCCGGGTGATCTGCTGCATCACCCCCAGGGTAATGACCCCGGCCACCACGGTGGGCGCCAGGGCGATCAGCGGAATCAGCACCGAGAACTGCAGGTAGGACCACTTGGCCACATCGAAGTACAGATAGTGGAAAAAGAGTCGGAAGTAGTTGCGCCGCACGTCGTCAAAGAGGCGACGGGCCTGCGGCGGCTGCGCCCGCGTCGGGTCGTCCTCGCCCAGCACCAGCTCCTTGCGATAGGCCGCCTCGACCCGCTGGTTCTGGAACTCCAGCCCGGGCAGCTTGAAGCCCACGACCGCCAGCAGCACGGTGCCAAACAGCGCCGACAGGATGGCGACCCACACCATGGAGTGCGATACTGGTCCGATCCAGGGCAGCTCGGTCACCTTCTCCGAAAGGGTCCACAAGATAGGCAGGAAAGCGCCCAGGGTCATCACGCTGCGCATGAACTCCACGCCCAGGCCTTCCATGATGCGGGCAAAGCGCATGGTGTCCTCCTGCACGCGCTGGGCCGCGCCCTCGATGGCGCGCAGCTGGTCCCAATGGGCCATGTAGTAGTCGTTCATCGCCGTGCGCCAGCGAAAGATGAAGTGCTTGGTGAAGAACTCGATGAACACCGCGATGGTCACGTACAGCATCGCGATGCGCAGGAAGGCCGCCAGCTGCGCCCAGAACTCGGGCAGGGTCACGCTACCCTCGTCGGTCAGGGCTTTCTGGACCATGTCGTAGAAGCTGCCGAACCACTCGTTGACCTGCACGTCCAGGCTGACGCGGTACCAGGTGGTGTACAGGATCAGGGCCGACCCGAGCAGGGACCAGGGCCACCAGCGGCGGGCGAAGAAGAACGACTTGAACATGGACAGGGCCTCGGGTAGGGATGACGTCGATTGGATGGTAGCGCGAGGGGCCTGTCGGCCCTGGCGTACAAGTCCGGGCGATGCCCGATGACACCGCCTGCGCCTGAAGCAGGAAAGATGTGCGCTCATGGCCGCCCCCTCACCTTCTGCCTCCCACCAGATCCTGTGGGATCTGATCAAGGAAATGCGCTTCGGGATGTTGACCCACCGCCACCCCGACGGCTCCTTGCACGCTCACCCCCTGACCACACAGAACCGCTCGCTGGACGACGGCATGCTCTATTTCTTTGTGTCACGGGCCACCGAACTGGGCCAGCGCATCGCGCTGGACGGCGACGTGAACGTCACCTATAGCGATACGCACAAGGACCACTACGTCTCGGTCACGGGCCATGCCCGCCTGAACCACGATCTGGGCCTGCGCGAACGCTTGTTCAATGCAATGAACCGAGCCTGGTTCCCGGGCGGGCCCACCGACCCGAACCTGGACCTGGTGGCGGTACAGATCCTGCACGCCGAGTACTGGAATATCCGCGAGAGCAAGGTCACGCAGTTGTTCAAGCTGGCCACCGCCGCTGTCACCGGTCAGCGACCCCGTATCGGGGAGCACCAGGCGGTGCACTTCAGCTGATGCAGCCCCGGGGCCCGGGGTCAGGTCACGGGCGCGGGGTTGAACAGCACCAGCGCGTTGTGCAGACGCCAGTGCTCGGCCCAGGTCTTGCTGCGGCCGCTGGCCACGTCCAGCAAGTAACGGAACATCTCCCAGCCCAGCGCCTCGATCGTCACCTCACCGTCGGCGATGCGCCCGGCATTGATGTCCATCAGATCGTGCCAGCGGCGCGCGAGGTCGGTGCGGGTCGCTACCTTGACCACCGGGCAGGCGGCCAGGCCGTAGGGCGTGCCGCGGCCGGTGGTGAAGACGTGCAGATTCATGCCCGCGGCCAGTTGCAGCGTGCCGCAGATAAAGTCGCTGGCTGGGGTGGCGGCATACAGCAGGCCCTTTTGCGTGGCCTTTTCGCCGGGCTTGACCACGCCCGCGATCGGCGAGGTGCCGCTCTTGACGATGGAGCCCATGGCCTTCTCGACGATATTGGAGAGGCCACCCTTCTTGTTGCCCGGCGAGGTGTTGGCGCTGCGGTCGGCCCCACCACGCCCGAGGTAAGCGTCGTACCAGGCCATCTCGGCGACCAGGGCCTGCGCCACTTCGGGCGTAGTGGCGCGCGCGGTGAGCTGGTCGATCGCGTCGCGCACCTCGGTCACCTCCGAGAACAACACGGTGGCCCCGGCCCGCACCAGCAAGTCGGTGCAAAAACCCACCGCGGGGTTGGCGGTGACACCAGAAAACGCATCGCTACCACCACACTGCACACCCACCACCAGCTCGCTGGCGGGCACAGTCTCGCGCCGGCGCTGGTTCAGGCGCGCCAGGTGGGTGCGGGCCGTGGCCACGATGTCGTCCACCATGGACATGAAGCCCACATGGGCGTCGTCCTGCAGGCACACGGTGTCCGGGCCGGCGTCCGCCCCCCGTTCGTCGGTGATGGGAATGCTGCCGGGGGGGAGCAGGCGATCGGGCTGCAGCTTCTCGCAGCCCAGACTCACCACCATCACCTCGCCGCCGAAATTCGGGTTGAGGCTGATGTTGCGCAGCGTACGGATCGGAATCACCGCGTCGGGTGCGTCGATGGCCACGCCGCAGCCGTAAGCGTGCTCCAGAGCGACGACACCATCGACGTTCGGGTACTGCGGGAGCAACTCCTCGCGAATGCGGCGCACGGCGATATCCACCACGCCGGCCACGCACTGCACGGTTTGCGTGATGGCCAGCAAGTTACGCGTGCCCACGCTGCCATCGGGATTGCGGTAGCCCTCAAAGGTGTAGCCCTCCAGTGCGGGCTGCGGTTGCAGGCGTACCGTCGCCACGGGCAATCCGTCGAGGGCACGGGCCTGCGGCATCTCCAGCAGGCGCTCATGCACCCAGCTGCCAGCGGGCACGTCGCGCGTGGTGCGGCCAATGACGACGTTGTAGCGGCGTACCTCGCAGCCGGCGGGCAGATCGACCAGGGCCACCTTGTGGCCCTGAGGAACCGCTTCACGCAGGGTCAGCCCCTCTTCGAAGGTGGCGCCAGCCGGCAGGCCACCGTCATTGACCACAATGGCCACGTTGTCTGCCGCGTGCATGCGGATGGACAGGGGTCGGACAACGACGGTCATACGCTCACTTCACCCTGTCGCATCACGCTGTTTTCTTGGTTGAAAAAATCAGGCAAACGGAAACTCCGGCTCGGCCAGGCCCTGCGCGCCAGGCCGCAACATGATGATCGCGCCGTCGAACGCCGGATCGAAACCAGGCGCTGGTTGTGCCGGTGGGATCGACGTGACGAACAGCCAGGACAGGTCCGGGCCACCAAAGCTGCACATGGCGGGCTTGCTAAACGGCACGGCAATCGAGCGATCCAGGCGCCCGTCGGGCGTGAAGCGGTGAATCTGCCCCGCGCCGGTACCGCAGGTCCAGTAGCCGCCGTCCGTATCGATCGCCGCGCCGTCGGGACGCCCTGGCAGCGGCCGCATGTCCACGAAGTCGCGGCGGTTGCGCGGCACGCCGTCCTCGCCGAGGTCGAATTGCCAGATGCGTTGGACTGTGGGGTGCGAATCCGACAGGTACATGCGGTGCCCGTCCGGGCTGAACGCCAGGCCGTTGCCCGTCACCAGACCATCGACCCAAGGCGCCGACAGGCCCTGCCCGTCAAATCGATACAGAGCGCCCACTGCCGCGGCGAGTGAGCCGTCCATCACCATCGTGCTGGCCCACAAGCGCCCCTGGCGGTCCAGACGGCCGTCGTTAAAGCGCATGCCGGGGCGCGGATGCTGCACCGCCTGCAAGAGACGCGTGCGGGCTGCGCCGCCACCGGCGGGCAGGTCGATGGCAAATACACCCGACTCCATACCTGCGATGAAGCCGCCGCCCGCGCGCAGCGCGATGCAACCGACCCGCTCGGGCGTCTGCCACGAGGTGACAACCCGAGTGGCCCAGTCCAGGCGCCGGATGGCATGACCGTCGATGTCCACCCAATACAGCGCCTGCTCGCGCACCGACCACACCGGGCTCTCGCCCACACGGTCACGCGTGGGTGAAACCACCTCGAAGTCGATGACGGCGGGTGTGCTCAATCGAAATGCCCCGTGCGCACGAAAATACCCCCCTGGTACAGGTTGGCGGGGTCGGACAAATCCACCACCGGCTGCGCCGCTTCCACGCGCGCACGATGGCCATCGGAGCTGTCTTGCGGCCGATAGCCGATGTGCCGCGCCAGGGTGTTGTCGTAGAAGGCCGTGCGGTTGTCCGAGATGCCGTAGATCACACTCCAGCCCACGACTGGCGCGGTCAAGCCTGCCACCACCAGGCGCTCGAGGTCGTCATAGGACAGCCAGGTGGCCAGCATGCGGCGGTTCTGAGGCTCGGGGAAGGACGAGCCGATACGCACCACCAGGGTTTCGATGCCGAAGCGGTCCCAGTACAAGCGCGCGATGTCCTCGCCGAAGGCCTTGGACAGACCATAGAGCCCGTCGGGGCGGGGCGGCGTCTGGGCGTCGACCACCTGGTCCTGGCGCCAGAATCCCATCACATGGTTGGAGCTGGCGAAGATCACCCGCTTGACGCCCTGCTTGCGCGCCGCCTCGTACAGGTTGTACACGCCCTCGATATTGGCCGCGAGGATCGGCTCCCAGGGCTGCTCGGTGGACACGCCCCCCAGGTGAACCACAGCGTCCACATCCGCCAGCAGCTGGTGGACTGCGGCCTTGTCCGACAGGTCAACGCGCACGCACTCCTCGCCGGGGCTCGCATCGCCCAGGTCGGCGATATCCGACAGGCGCAGGGCGTCGCAGTAACGCCCCAGTCGTCCGCGCAATTCGCGGCCGAGACCACCCGCCGCCCCCGTCATGAGCAGGCGCTTGAATCGCAAGGGGGAGGCAGGTTGGTCGAGCATCGGGATGAAAAAAGAAGACCGGCGAACTCAACGCACCAGGCAAGGCCGCTTGGGGTCGAACTTCCAACCGGGCATGAGAAACTGCATGGCCAGGGCGTCATCGCGCGCGCCCAGACCGTGCTCCAAGTACAAGGCATGGGCCTTTTCCACTTCCGCCATGTCCAGGCTCACCCCCAGACCGGGTGCTTGAGGCACGTGCACATAGCCGCCCTCGATCTTCAGCGGCTCTTGGGTCAAGCGCTGGCCGTCCTGCCAGATCCAGTGCGTGTCGATAGCCGTCACTTTGCCGGGCGCGGCCGCGCCTACCTGCGTGAACATGGCCAGCGACACATCGAAGTGATTGTTGGAGTGTGAGCCCCAGGTCAACCCCCAGTCCCGACAGGTCTGCGCCACACGCACCGAGCCCGCCATCGTCCAGAAATGCGGGTCCGCCAGCGGAATGTCCACCGCCTGCAGCGACAACGCATGCACCAGCTGCCGCCAGTCGGTCGCCACCATATTGGTGGCAGTAGGCAGCCCGGTGGCACGGCGGAATTCCGCCATCACTTCGCGGCCGGAGTAGCCGTCCTCTGCACCGCAGGGATCTTCCGCATAGGCCAGCACGCCATGCAGATCGCGCATCAGACGCACAGCGTCCTTGAGCAGCCAGCCCCCGTTGGGGTCCAGCGTCACCCGCGCCTTCGGGAAGCGTTCGTGCAGCGCGCGCACGGCCAACACTTCATCTTCCCCGCGCAGCACACCACCCTTGAGCTTGAAGTCCTGAAACCCGTAGCGCGCATGCGCCGCTTCAGCCTGTCGCACGATGGCCTCAGGCGTCAGCGCCTTCGCATGGCGCACGCGACGCCAACCGTCGGACTCCTCGGGCTCCTGGGCCGGGTCGGCATAAGGCAGGTCGGTCTTCGTGCGGTCCCCCACAAAGAACAGGTACCCCAGCATCTGCACCGCATCGCGCTGCTGCCCCTCACCCAGAAGCGCTGCCACCGGTACGCCCAGATGCTGACCTTGCAGGTCCAACAGCGCCGATTCGACGGCCGTCACCGCATGGATGGTGGTGCGCAAGTCAAAGGTCTGCAGACCCCGCCCGCCGGTGTCGCGGTCGGCAAAGCGCGCGCGCATGGCGCTCAGGATCGCCTGCAACTGCCCGATCGGCTGGCCCTCGATCAGGGGCCGTGCGTCTTCCAGCGTCTGGCGGATCTTCTCGCCGCCGGGCACTTCGCCCACACCCACATGCCCCGCGCTGTCGGTGGCGATCACCAGGTTGCGCGTGAAGAACGGCGCATGCGCGCCCGAGAGATTGAGCAGCATGCCGTCGCGCCCCGCGACGGGAATGACCTGCCAGCGTGTGACGCGAGGCGTGGAGGAAATCGCCATGGAAACGGTCAGTCGGCCTTGATGTTGCGGCTGGTGATCAGCTTTTGCCACTTGGCGTATTCGGCAGCCTGGAAAGCAGCGAACTGCTCGGGCGTGTTCAGAACCATCTCGAAGCCCAGGTCCAACAGGCGCGTCTTGATGGCGGGCTCGTTGAAGGTCGCCACGATGGCCGCATGAATCTTTGCCTTGACGTCAGCGGGCAGGCCGCGCGGGCCGGCCACCGCCTGCCACGACGTGACGCCGGCGTCCTTGATACCCATTTCGTCCAGCGTGGGCACGTTGGGCAACAGGGGCGAGCGCTTGGCGCTGGTAATCGCCAGCGGGCGCAGCTTGCCCGCCAGGATCTGCGGCATCGCGGTGTTGATGTTCATGAAGGACGAATCCACCTGGTTACCCAGGAGATCGTTCATCACAGGACCGCCGCCCTTGTAGGGAACATGAATGCCGGTGGTGCCGGTCTGTTGCCAGAACAGTTCGGCGGTGAGGTGGTCGCTGCTGCCGTTGCCCGAGGACGCGAAGGTCATCTTGTTCGGAGTGGCCTTCACATGGGCCATGACGTCGGCCAGGGTCTTGAAGGGCGATGCCGCAGGGACGACCAGCACATTGGGCGCCTGGACCACGATGGTGATCGGCTCCAGGTCCTTGATCGCGTCGTAGGGCGCCTTGATCAAGTGCGGGGCGATGACGAAGGGGCCCAGCGAAGACACCAGCAGCGTATGGCCGTCGGCTGGCGCGCGCGCCACCTGGCCAGCACCGATGGTGCCCGTGGCCCCCGCGCGGTTTTCCACCACCACGGAGCCGCCCAGTCGCTCCTGCAACTTGGGCTGCAAGGTGCGTGCGATCAGGTCGGTCGAGCCGCCCGGCGGAAAGGGCACGACCAGCGTGACTGGCTTGGTCGGGAACGCGAGGGCGCCCACGCTCGTGGTCAGGCCCAGGGCGAGCGCTATCAGTTGCTTTTTCATGGCGTTGTCTCCAGGGTTGTCGTGAGGGAAATTATTGCGGACCCAGTTTCTGGATCAGGGCCTTGAGTTGTTCGACTTCTGCGGGCTTGAGATCCGACAGCGGCGGTCGCACGGGGCCAGCGCTGCGCCCCACCACCGTGGCCCCGGCCTTGACGATGCTCACCGCATAGCCCTCGCCCTTGTTGCGGATGTCCAGGTACGGCAGGAAGAAGTCGTTGAGCAGGCGGCTCACGGTGGCCTGGTCGCCCTTCGCATAAGCGTTATAGAACTCGATGGCTGTGCGCGGGATGAAGTTGAACACCGCCGACGAATAGGTCGGGACGCCCAGCGCCTTGTAGGCGTTGGCATAGACCTCGTGCGTGGGCATGCCGCCCACGTAAACAAAGCGATCGCCCAGGCGCTGGCGAATGGAGACGATGCGCTCGATATCCCCCAGGCCGTCCTTGAAGCCGATCAGGTTGGGACAAGTGGCCGCCAGGATCTCCAACGAGTGCGCGGTCAGCTTGCAGGCGCCACGGTTGTAGACGATCACACCGATCTGCACGCTCTTGCAGACGGCCTGCACGTGGGCGATGAGGCCCTCTTGCGTGGCCTCGGTCAGGTAGTGCGGCAGCAGCAGCACGCCGGCGGCGCCGTTGGCCTGGGCCGCCTGCGCGTACTGGATCGCGAGCTGGGTCCCACCACCCGCGCCGGCTACGATCGGGACCTGCCCCTTGCAGGTGGCGGCGGCAACTTGGATCACCTGCGCATATTCACCCGGCTCCAGCGAGAAGAACTCGCCCGTCCCCCCGGCGGCAAAGAGCACGGAGGCTCCATAGGGCATCAGCCATTCCAGGCGGTCGGCATAGCCCCGGGCGTTGAACCGCAACTCGCTGTCGAAGTCGGTCAGGGGAAAGGACAGCAGGCCGGTGGAGAGGGCTTTCTTGAGGTCCTGGGGCGTCATGAGGAAATCCTGAATATCAGTCTGAGAAGTAAGACATCGTACAACCATTTCGCAGCGAGGCCAAGCGGGGAATCGTTCAGGCCGAAGCGGCTGTGGCCGCCCGCTGGCGGCGGTCCTTGCTGTTGGTGAGGTGGGTACGCATCGCGGCGCGAGCGCCTTCAGTGTCCTGTCGCTCGATCGCCGAAAGAATGCTCTCGTGCTCCAGGTTCACACGGCGCAGGTACTCCAGGCGTTCGGGCGTGACGGGGGCCGCGCCCTCGAGCCGGGCACGCGGGATCATGGTGCCACCCAGGGTGGTCATGAGGTCGGCGTAATGCGTGTTGTGGGTGGCACGGGCCACCTCGAGGTGGAACTGGTAGTCGGGCCCCACCGGGTCCCGGCCCTGGGCCACGGCGGCCGCGAAGGCGTCCAGTGCCACCCGCATGGCGGCCAGGTCCGCCTCGGTGCGGCGGTTGGCAGCAAGCGCTGCAGACTCGGTCTCCACCCCGATG
>JACCEC012120532.1_pt1 | contig 73197 bp, 65 predicted proteins | sample 7450121 | NCBI WGS metagenome assembly JACCEC01 (sample SAMN15323455, study PRJNA562643) | freshwater metagenome | isolation source: river surface water | place: USA:Blue River Watershed | collected 2017-08-18
CCGGGGCTCTGCCAGCGAAAAAAGGTGCCAATACTTGATCAAAGCTATTGGCCAGTTCAGCAATCGCAATTTCTCGGTAGTCGATTCCAAGCCGTTTGGCCATATCCCGGGCATCGATCTGAGAAATATCAGCAGTAAATCGTGAAGGCATCATCACGGCATGAACGCGATCGGCGCCCAACGCGTCCACAGCCACGGCCAACACTACGGCCGAATCTATCCCGCCAGACAAACCTAGAATTACGCTGCGGAAACCGTTTTTGTGTACATAATCAGTTAAGCAAAGCTTGAGGGCTTCCCAAACAAGGGCCTCCTCTGATTGGATTTGAGGGGTCAATGCCCTTTGGGCCAATGAAGAATCCGCAGTGGTCGCAATTTTTGGCGCCAAAACCTCACCAGATTCCGAAACCTCAATAAAACTTAGATCGGGAGAAAAGTCAGCCGACCGTAAAGCCATCAGACCGTCACGTGACAGCACAAAAGATGCGCCATCAAAAATAAGCTCGTCTTGAGCCCCCACGAGATTTGCATAAATCAGTGCGCAATGCGTGCGATTGACACACCTGGATGCCACACGAACCCGTTGTTCCTGCTTGCCCAGGCTAAAGGGCGAGGCATTCAGCACGAGTAAAGCCTGAACATTTTGGTTCGCTGCCGCTTCGGGTGCTGAGTTTCCCCAGATGTCCTCGCAAATATTGATCCCAAATCGCACGCCTTCGATACTGAAACTCAGAGGAGCCTCACCAGGAACAAAATAGCGCTTTTCGTCGAAAACCGAATAATTGGGCAATTCTTTTTTAAAGTATGTGCCAAGAATCTGGCCATCTGCCAGAACAGAGGCCGCATTGCGCAAACCCTCAGGAGTTTGACAAACATGCCCAACCACCACGTGCATCCCCTTTAGGGAAGAGAGCTCCGCACATAGGCTGCGTAATGAAACTTCGCATTTTTGGACAAAAGCAGGCCTGAGCAATAAATCCTCGGGTGGATAACCCGTCAGCGCAAGCTCGGGCGTCAATAAAACCCTTGCGCCCTGGGCATAAGCGTCTCGGGCAGCCTCGAACACAAGCCGGGCGTTCCCCGCCAAGTCACCTACCAATGCGTTAATTTGTGCAATGCCGACCCTGACCGCAGCCATATTGAATCCGGTTTAAACGAGTTATCACGAGGAAAATTATCTCATGCCCGCCGAGGTGGCGCTGCGTTCTATAATTTGAACACCATGAAAAATACTCAAAACCCCACACAGAGTCAGTTCGACAAGAAAGCCCAAGCTTGGTCCGCCCGCTTCTCGGAGCCAGTATCGGAGCTTGTCAAACGCTACACCGCTTCCGTAGACTTTGATAAACGTCTCGCCAAATTTGATATTCAAGGCTCTCTGGCCCACGCTCAGATGCTTGAAGCTGTGAAAGTGATTTCACCTCAGGATCGCTCAGATATCGAACGCGGAATGACCCAAATTCTGGGTGAAATCGAGGCAGGCCGCTTCGAATGGCTGCTGGATCTTGAGGATGTCCACCTCAATATAGAAAAACGATTGGTCGAACTTGTCGGTGATGCGGGAAAGCGTTTGCATACCGGCCGATCCCGCAATGACCAAGTCGCAACCGACATTCGTCTGTGGTTGCGCCACGAAATCGATGTTCTGATCGAATTACTCAATTTATTGCGTCAAGCCTTAGCAACTGTTGCGCTTGAGCATAGTTCGACGATTTTGCCTGGCTTTACGCATATGCAAGTCGCTCAGCCCGTCACCTTTGGCCACCATCTACTGGCCTATGCAGAGATGTTCGGAAGGGATGCCTCTAGGCTCGCAGATTGTCGAAAGCGCGTCAACATCCTGCCTCTGGGGGCAGCAGCATTAGCAGGAACGAGTTTCCCGATCGATCGTCCGTTGGTCGCCAAACTTTTAGGATTTGACGATGTCTGTCAAAACTCCTTGGATGCGGTTTCCGATCGTGATTTTGCGATCGAGTTTTGTAGTGCTTGCGCACTGATCATGACGCATATTTCAAGATTTTCAGAGGAAATCGTGATTTGGATGAGTCCTCGCGTCGGTTTCATCGATCTGGCGGATCGTTTTTGCACGGGCAGTTCAATCATGCCGCAAAAGAAAAATCCCGATGTGCCAGAGTTGGCGCGTGGCAAAACAGGTCGGGTCAACGGACACCTGGTGGCACTCCTCACCCTCATGAAAGGTCAGCCACTCGCCTATAACAAGGATAACCAGGAGGACAAAGAGGGACTCTTTGATACGGCTGATACTGTTCGCGACACTTTGACAATCTTCGTGGATCTCGTTGCTGGCATCAAGGTCAAAGCAGACGCAATGCGCGCGGCTGCCTTGCAGGGCTTCGCGACTGCAACAGATCTTGCGGATTACCTTGTCAAGCGTGGCGTTCCATTTCGAGACGCACACGAGGCAGTCGCCCATGCAGTGCGCGAATGCGAAATCAAAGGCTGCGATCTCGCTGATCTCAGTGTTGCGGAGCTGCAAAAATTTCACGCATCAATCGGGCCTGATGTGCACAGCGTACTCACCCTTGAGGGCTCGGTGGCTGCACGTAATCATATTGGCGGCACCGCTCCTGAGCGCGTACGTCAGGCGGCTCAGAAGATACTGGACTCAACTCTCGAAAACGGCCATTGATTCAACGTGTCCGGTGTGGGGAAACATATTCACTACACCGGCAGCTTTGAGTTTATATCCGCCCTCGTGCAAAAGAATCGCCGTATCACGCGCAAGAGTCGCTGGATTACAAGAGACATAGACAATACGTGACGGTCTTAAATTCATAGGCAAGTTTGAAAGAGCCTGGGAAAAAGCCAGAGCCCCTTCACGAGGAGGATCGATCAGCATTCGATCGAAATGCCCAAGCTCCGCAAGCCATTCAGTCGTCACTTCAAATAAATTCAGTGTTTGAAATTTGGCGTGTTCAATACCGGCACGCGAAGCAGCGTCTTTTGCGCGCGCAGTCAGTGACTCGCTACCTTCGATGCCGATCACTTCGCGACAGCGTGTCGCCAGTGGGAGTGTGAAATTACCCAGCCCACAAAATAAATCTGCGATTCGATCATCTTTTTGTGGTTCAAGTAACGTCAAAGCGCGTGAAACAAGAGCCCGGTTAATCTGATGGTTTACCTGGGTGAAGTCTGTTGGTTTAAAAGGCATATTCAAACCAAACTCAGGCAACGTATAGTAGAGTCGATCCTCATGCGAGGGATCAAGCGGCACGACGGTATCCGGTCCTTTGGACTGCAGCCACCACTGCACATCATATTTATTCGCAAAGTCGCTTAAGCACTGCACATCCTGGACGGTCAATGGAACTAAATGTCTTAGAACCAGCGCGACAACTCCCTCCCCGACTGACACCTCAATCTGAGGAAATCGATCCGGCGCAGATAAACTCATGACAAGCGTGCGCAAAGGCAACAACAATGCTGCAATTTTTTCTGGCAAGACATGGCACGTTTTGATATCTGCAACAAAACTACTTTTCCGCTCATGGAAACCAACTAAAACAGTTCCCTTCTTGGCGACCCATCTCACAGCGAGGCGTGCACGATAGCGGTATCCCCAGTAAGGCCCGTGTAATGGGGGCAACACACGCTCAGGTTTGGTTTTACCGATGTGCTGTAAAGCATCCTCAAGAGCGCGTTGCTTGATGGCAACCTGGGCACTTGGTTCGAGATGCTGCATCACACATCCACCACAAACACCGAAATGTTCACAGCGTGGATTCACGCGGACCGCCGACTCGCGTCGAATTTCTTCGACACGCCCGATCTCATAAGAGGGTTTACGCCGAAAAGTGTGAATAGTCACCTTTTCGGATGGCAGCGCACCCTCGATGAAAACAACTTTTCCTTCGCGACGTGAAATGCCGCGGGCTTCGAGGTCGAGAGATTCGACCTGTAATACATCTTCAGACATTTTTAACGACCCCAGGCCTCTAGATACTGCTTCCAGTGTGGCTCTTCACTTTTTTCCAGAGTCTCCCGAACGAGCGCGATTTCAGCATCATAGGAAGACGCATCCAATTCGCCACGCAGTAATCTGAATCGGCAATAAACCAACCAAGTATTCACAACATCAGTTTCACAATATGCCCTGACCTCATTGCCGCGACCCTGAGTCCAAGCTTCCCAGACTTGGCTACCGTCCATTCCCAGTTTCCCTGGAAAGCCGCAGAGCTTGGATAGATCATCCAGCGGCGCGTTGCCTCGACCGTTATATTTTGCTAAAACGTCCATTAAGTCGAGGTGGCGGGTGTGGTAACGGCTGAGATAGTTGTTGTAGCGAAAATCGCGGTCATCCTCGCCCGTGTCCCAATATCTTGGAGCGACAACACCATGAATCAAGCTTCGATAATGCAGGACGGGTAAATCAAAACCGTTACCATTCCAGCTAATGAGCTTAGGGGTATAGCGTTCAATCGTCTTAAAAAAACCCGCGAGTAACGTCTGCTCCGGATCGTCCGCTTGTCCAAGACAACGAACTCGAAATCCCTGATCATCACGAAAAACACAACCCACCACGGCAACACGTTGCAAATGAAGAGGTAAAAAATCGCTTCCAGTCAGCTCTTTTCTGGCAGCAAATGCACGTTGCGCAACCTCGGCATCCGAAACATCCTCCCCCCAGCCATGGAGACGCCTCAAGCCCTCTACATCCGGAATTGTTTCAAGATCAAATACAAGTGTGGGCGTCATGAATCAATATCACCGTGGAGGAAGATATTGAAGTGGGTCAACTGGAGTGCCGCGGCGACGGACCTCAAAGTGCAGGCGCACAGACGTCGTGTCAGACTGACCCATCTCGGCGATCTTCGTGCCACGCTTGACTGTTTGGCCTTCTTTGACAAGCAATGTCTTGTTGTGCGCGTACGCTGTAATGAATCCATCACTGTGTTCAACAATCACCAGATTGCCCAGGCCTCTCGGTCCGTCACCGGCAAATATCACCTTACCGTTGGCAGCTGCTTCAATCGGATCTCCGGAATTTCCGGCGATATCAATGCCTTTGGTTGTGGGCGTAAAGCCCTGGATGATCTTGCCTTTTGCGGGCCATCCCCAACTGATCAAGCCAGCATCCGATGCACGACTTGTACTCGTTTCAGTAGGTGCTGGCGCGCTGGCCGCTGAAGCGGTTGAAGCGCTCGAAGCAGCTGGACGCGCAGCAGGAGCTGGGGCTGGACTTTGGGCATCTGTCAGACGCAAGGTTTGTCCAACGATTAAAAGGTTTGGATTTGTGATCTTGTTGATTCGTGCGATGGTATTTTCAGACACGCCCGTTGATCGGGAAATCTTATTCAACGTATCTCCCGGCTTGACAACGTAGGTCGAAACGGATGGTACGCCCGTAGACAAATCGGAAACAGGCGCGCGCGTACTTGACGTGCAGCCAGCTAGAACTAGTGAAACAGTGACGCAAACCGAAAAAGAAAATGTTTTGAACTGGGTCATGGATTTCACACTTGCCTCTTTATTATCCCTGATGCATGTTTGGGCTTGCCCACGCATACCTTTCTCCTGTGTATTCACGGTTGCAATCCAGACTTGAGCGGCACAAAACGCACCTCCTCAAGTTCTTGTCTTGACCAGCTTGTTTCGCTGGTACGTTGTATTCGTATCAACTTCTGTGCGCCAGCACCTTCAGGGGCAATCAGTATGCCGCCCACTCTGAGCTGTTGCATCAGCGCCTGAGGAATTTTCAATCCTGCTGCCGCCACGACAATCGCATCGAATGGTGCTGCGCTGGCGAGTCCCGCCATGCCATCACCATAACTTAATCTGACCTTAGTCAACCTCAGCTCACGCAAATGATCCTTGGCCATATCGTACAACGAGCGGATGCGCTCAATCGAGTAGACTTGCGGAAAGACATATGACATCACCGCGGCTTGATACCCACAGCCAGTGCCAACCTCAAGTACTTTCGTTGGCAATTCAATTTCGCAAACAGCGGAAATCATGCGTGCGACAACCCAAGGCTGGGAAATTGTCTGTCCGTGTCCGATGGGCAAGGCCGCATCATCATAGGCTCGGCTCGCGAGAGCTTCGTCAACAAATGCGTGACGAGGAATTCGTTGCATGGCGCTCAGGACTCTTTCGTCTGTGATGCCTTGCGCATGAAGTCTTTCGACCATAGCGGCCCGCAACCTTTCAGAATTCAATCCTAAATTTTCTTGCGTTTTCCGCGCAAGACTGTTGGTTTCATGACCGCTCGTCAAACGAGAAACAGAAATCTTAGTGTTACTGTTTGTCGCAGTGATGCCCTGAAGTCCCCTGGTACCCAGGGACTTTAAATCCTTGGCGGAAGCGAACACCCGAGGTGGCTTTAGCCATTGCATAGCGGTCGCACCCAAGTTGTGACATCCGACAATTGCGCATGCTGCGTGAGATCCAGACGCAACGGCGTGACAGAAACGTATCCTTTTGCAATCGCATCAAAGTCTGTCCCCTCTGTCGCATCGTTCGCCGCGCCTGCGGGCCCAATCCAGTACACAGTTTCGCCATATGGCGTACTGGAACGCACCACGGGTTGAGATGGATGACGCTTTCCCAGTCGAGTGGCCATCACACCCTTTTGTTGAGCGTGCGGCAAATCAGGAAAATTGACATTCAACAGAGCAGGACCGCGCAAAGGATGTTTGATTTGCTGCTCCACAACTTTACGCGCCATCGCAGCAGCTGCATCAAGATTTGACCAGCCTTTGGCAACCAAAGAAAAGGCAATCGAGGGAATACCAAACAAATATCCCTCAGCGGCTGCAGCGACTGTTCCGGAGTACAGCGTGTCATCCCCCATGTTCGCACCATTATTGATCCCGGAGACCACAAGATCGGGGCGGCGGTCAAGCAAGCCAGTCAGAGCAACGTGCACGCAATCAGAAGGCGTGCCATTGACATAAGTAAAACCATTCGGGGCCTGACGTACTGCCAAGGGACGACTCAGCGTGAGTGAGTTTGAGGCCCCGCTATGGTTGACCTCGGGAGCAACGACAGTAATGTCTGCCAAATCACGTAGCGCGGCTACTAAGGCCTCTAGTCCAGGGGCGTTATAACCATCGTCATTGGAGACAAGTATGTGCATAGGGTCAGACTAAATGTACTTTTAGAAATGGAGGTTTACATTGTACTCGCAGCAAGCCATGCCAAGAGCAGAAGAACACCCTGATTGAGCCTTCAAGCTAGAATAAACAACCCTGATATTACCCACTCCGGAACTGCCTGATGGACACTTCGCCGAACACCCTAGCTAATCTAGCGATTCTTGCAATGGCTTATTTGCTGGGATCCATACCGTTTGCCGTGGTTTGTAGTCGACTGTTCGGCCTGCAAGATCCCCGTACTTATGGTTCCGGAAACCCGGGAGCAACCAATGTTTTACGCTCCGGAAATAAAGCTGCCGCAGCGTTAACCCTGATCGGCGATGCTGCGAAGGGTTGGTTTGCGGTGTGGGTGTCGATCCGGCTGGGTTTCAGTCCCTTAATCGTGTCAGGCGTGGCGGTTGCGGTCTTTCTAGGGCATCTTTACCCGATTTTCCTGAAATTCAAGGGAGGGAAAGGAGTTGCGACCGCCTTTGGCGTCATGATCGCCATTCAACCTATTCTTGCCCTTGCTGCAGCGGCAACCTGGATCATCATGGCAGTCTTTTTCAGATATTCCTCCCTAGCTGCACTGACTTGCGCTTTATTTGCTCCGTTTTATTACTTTTTTGGAGGCATGCTTGTCTGGCAGTCTCATCTGGTGATCGGTGCCGCGCTGATTGTGATTGCAGCCTTCCTTTTTTATCGGCATCGAGCCAATATCACTCGTCTGATTCAAGGAACCGAACCTAAAATTGGCTCCAGCAAAAAAACTTAAGATTCTCGAGACGGCACTAGGGGTCAGATAGCGGCGAGCTCCCAGCGAGGTTTGACATCGAATCCATGCTGTTGATCGGACAAGTCCACCAACCCGCGCACGATTCGCTGCGCTGCAGCGAAAGCGATCATAGCGCCATTGTCTGTGCATAGTTCGAGTGGAGGAAAAAAAACCTCCGCCTTGCGTTTTTTGAGAGCAACGGCCAATTTCTGACGTAAAGCCCGATTGGCGCCAACGCCACCTGCAACGACAAGCCTCTTCAGTCCCGTTTGATCCAAGGCGGCGATCGATTTAGCCACCAAGACATCCACGATCGCCTCTTGAGTCGCTGCGGCAAGATCCGCTGATAAAGTTTCACTCACATGCGAGAGTGCTTGTGCGTCTTTCAACCTGGTCAGCACCGCGGTTTTGAGGCCGCTAAAGCTAAAGTCTAAATTGCCGCTATGAAGCATCGGTCTTGGCAAACTGATGATCGTGGGGTCACCCTGCTCGGCAAGCTTGGCTAGAGCCGGACCACCTGGATAACCCAACCCCAGCAATTTGGCAGTCTTGTCAAAAGCCTCTCCGGCAGCGTCGTCCATCGTCTCGCCAAGCAATGAATACTGACCGACATCATCCACACGCATGAGCTGAGTATGTCCACCCGATACAAGGAGAGCAACAAATGGAAAATCAGGACGGGGATCAGCCAGCCGAGGTGAAAGCAAGTGCCCTTCGAGATGATGGATGGCGATAGCGGGTAAAGATAATGACCAGGCAAGAGACTGCGCGACGCTGGCCCCGACTAGCAAAGCTCCAGCAAGACCCGGTCCTGCCGTGTAAGCAATGGCACCCACATCTTGCAAAGACAAATTCGCGTCGCTCAGCACTTGGCGCGTTAAAGGAATCACTCTGCGCACATGATCTCGGGAGGCGAGCTCGGGTACGACTCCCCCATAAGCAGCATGCATCGCGACCTGAGTATGCAAAGCATGAGACAGCAAACCTTTCTCAGTGCAAACAAGCGCAACCCCTGTCTCATCGCATGAACTTTCAAACCCGAGAACAATCATGTTTGAATCAGCCCTCAATCCCTTTGGAGGCGAGATATTCTTCGTAAGGACCTCGATAGTCTGTGACCTGCCCCGTTGGCTGAATTTCCCAAACACGCGTTGCAAGCGCTGAGACGAACTCGCGATCATGGGAAACAAAAAACAAAGTTCCAGGGTACTTGTCGAGCGCAAGCTGCAAAGACTCGATGGACTCCATATCCAGGTGATTTGTTGGCTCATCGAGCAGCATGACATTGTGTTTTCTAAGCATCAATCGACCAAAAGTCATGCGATTTTTTTCACCACCGGAGAGCACGTTAGGTGACTTTGGTAAATCATCCGCCGAAAACAATAACCGCCCTAGAACCGAACGAATCGACTGATCATCGTCCGTTGGTTGGCGGTAATGCGTCATCCATTCGAACAAATTACTGTCTTTATCCATAAAGAGCTCTGAAACATCCTGAGCCATGTAGCCCAAATCAGCATTTTCAGACCACTTCACAGTTCCGCGATCAGGAGCCAAATCAAGCGCAAGCATGCGTAATAGCGTTGTCTTACCTGCACCGTTGGCACCAATGATGGCTATTTTCTCTCCGGCCTCGACCATCGCGGAAAACGGACGAATCACGGGTGCATCAAAACTTTTTTCCACTGATTCAAGCGTGACCGCCTGTCGATGAAGCACTTTAAGTTGTTCAAAGCGAATAAACGGGTTTTGTCGCGAAGAAGGCTTGACCTCGATTTGAGCGGATTTGATGCGATCAATCTGCTTGAGACGCGAGGTCGCTTGGCGTGCTTTGGATTTGTTTGCAGAAAAGCGACGGACAAAATCCTGCAACTCACTGACGCGCTCCTTTGCCTTGGCATTAGCATTTGAGACGCGCTCTCTGGCTTGCGTAGAGGCAAGCATGTAATCATCGTAATTGCCAGGATAGACACGCAACTCCCCAAAATCCAAGTCTGCCATGTGTGTGCATACTTGATTCAGAAAGTGACGATCATGGCTAATAATGATCATTGTGCTTTGATAGCCATTCAGAACATTTTCAAGCCAGCGAATCGTGTTGATATCCAGGTTGTTTGTCGGTTCATCCAGTAACAGTACATCCGGATTTGAAAACAAGGCTTGTGCCAACAGCACGCGGAGTTTCCAGCCAGGCGCGATTTCACGCATAGGCAATTGATGTTGTTCGACAGGAAACTCAAGACCCAGCAATAGTTCACCTGCACGCGCCTCGGCAGTGTAACCATCGTATTCAGCAAACTTAGCCTCAAGATCTGCGGCACGCATATAGTCCTCATCCGAAGACTCGGCGTTTGCATAGATCGCATCTCGCTGGGACATCGCCTCCCACATTTCTGTATGCCCCATCAGCACGACATCCAAAACACGGTAGTCTTCGAAAGCGAACTGATCCTGACGCAACTTGCCCAGGCGAAGACCCGGCTCCAAGAAAACGTTACCGGCAGTCGACTCAAGATCGCCACCAATGATTTTCATCAGAGTCGATTTGCCTGAACCGTTCGCGCCAATCAAACCATAGCGATTTCCCTCCCCGAATTTGACATTGACGTTTTCAAATAAAGGTTTGGGTCCGAACTGAATAGCTAAGTTTGAAGCAGTTATCACGGTAGGCTACTTTAGTAAATAAGGGAGTTACATCTTGATAGATATGTTTTCAGTGTAACAACACGGGCAAAACCGCCCTTTTTAAATCCTCCATCCCTATGATGCGCAGGGTCAGCAACCAAGCTGAACTCAATGACACAATGCGAGGAGAAAAAGTTGGAACAACTCACTATTTTATTTCATACCCTTGGTGGTTTCGTTTGGGGCCCCATTCTGCTGGTTTTATTGGTCGGAACCGGGATTTACCTCACACTCAGACTCGGCGCACTCCAAATACGACTATTGCCCGTCGCGCTTCACATGGCGTTCTCAAGGGACAGAAACTCCAACTTGCCTGGCGATATTTCTCAATTTCAATCGCTCATGACTGCGCTGGCAGCCACCATTGGCACAGGCAACATTGCGGGAGTGGCCACCGCTGTTGTTCTCGGCGGACCGGGAGCGCTCTTTTGGATGTGGGTCAGTGCCTTTTTTGGTATGGCCACCAAATATGCCGAAGGTCTACTCGCAGTGAAATACAGGGTAAAAGAACCAGACGGTACGATGTCGGGCGGTCCGATGTATTACATTTCCCTCGGTTTGAAAATGAAATGGCTCGGCATGTCTTTCGCAGTATTTGGGATGATTGCCGCGCTTGGAACAGGTGCTTCGGTCCAATCCAACTCTCTTGCCCAGTCCATGCAGGCAAGTTTTGGGGTTTCCGGCTGGTTAACGGGGGTTGTGCTGACAGGGGTCACCGCATTAGTCATTTTGGGTGGCATCAAAAGTATCGGACGCGTGACTGCCGTGATTGTTCCGTTTATGGCTGCTATTTACCTCTTGGGTGGACTCGCCGTCATCCTCAGCAATATCGAAGGCCTCTGGCCCGCGCTTAAACTCATTATGACGGACGCCTTCACAGGATCAGCTGTCGCAGGTGGTGCAATCGGCACCATGATTCGCTACGGGGTTGCGAGAGGCGTATTTTCAAACGAAGCGGGCTTGGGCACAGCTCCTATCGCCGCAGCGGCGGCCAAAACCGACCAACCTGTCAAACAAGCCCTCGTCTCCATGACCGGGACTTTTATCGATACCATTATTGTGTGCTCGATCACAGGAATCGTATTGGTCATGGGAGGACAGTTTACGTCTGGGGTCACGGGCGCTGCGCTCACAGCCCAAACTTTCGAGCAGATGCTTCCTGGACCGGGCGGATGGATTGTCACGATCGGATTAATATTTTTTGCGTATTCGACGATACTTGGGTGGAGCTATTACGGGGAAAAGTGCGCACAATACGCTTTAGGTCAACGCATCATTTGGCCATACCGATGCTTGTATACAGCGTTTGTCATGATCGGAACCGTGGTCTCGCTTGATCTGGTCTGGGCCGTGTCGGATGTTGTGAATGGTTTGATGGCGTTTCCAAATCTGATCGGTATTGTGCTGCTCTCAGGCGTAGTGATTAAAGAAACTCAAGATTATCTGGCTAGTGAAAAAAACAATAAAAATTAAATCTCCTCAAGATGCTCATCCAGCACGATATGGGCGACTCCATCCTCCGTGGCGACGCCCACTTTAGCTCCGATTGGAAGAGTGACCTTCATGGGCGTGTGACCAAAGGGCAATCCAGGAATGACCGGGATTTTGACCGATTGTTTGATGAAATCAATCGCAGAGTTCAGGTCATATCCTCGGTCATGTTCTGCCAGCCGGTAACCTGTGAAACCTCCCAGCAAGAGTGCCTTTTGTTTACCTAAGATACCCGCTTGAGCAAGTTGGTTAAGCATGCGTTCGATGCGATAGGGATGTTCCCCCACATCTTCGACGAAAAGAATACCGCCTTTAATTTTTGGCATGAATGGTGTGCCAATCAAAGCAGTCATCATCGCAAGATTTCCGCCCCACAAGATGCCACGGCCATCCACCGGATCGGCATGTTCTGATTCAAAACTAAGTATTTCAAGTTCACCGCGCATCACTTCGCCAAATATTTCAGTTGTAAGTGGCTCAGTCTTGGTGGCACCGAAATCGAAACATGCAGTGGGTCCTGCGTAACTGATGCGTCCAGTCTTAGCCAGAAATGCCAAATTGAAAGCAGTGAAATCACTTTGTCCGACAAATCTCTTTTCAGAGTCAGCCAGCGACGCCCAATCGAGATGGGGTAAAAGTCTGGTGACTCCATATCCTCCCCTCGATGCCATCACAATGGGTAATTTTTGTTTAACGGCGCGACCAAAAGCTGCCAATCGTTGAGCGTCCGTTCCCGCGAAGCGCTGTTCACAAGCAAGCACTGTGCGGTCAAGTGCAACCTTAAATCCCATTTTTTCAAGTCGCTTGACTCCTCGCATCAGTACTTTCGCGTCTGCGACAGCACTTGAGGGGCTCATAATGTAAATACCCTGATGAGACTGATTGGTCTTCAACATTTCTAGCATGGTTTTATCACTTGTACTACGACTCAATTTTGATCTCCTTGGAGCGTCGACGACGAAAGAACGTGCGTAACGCATCCCCACATTCTTGTTCAAGGACACCACCCACAACATCGGTATGATGATTCAGGCGCGTGTCTTGTGATAACTGAATGACGCTGCCGCAAGCTCCCGTTTTGGGATCTGCCGCACCAAACACCACGCGAGCAATACGCGCGTGCAAGATGGCTCCCATACACATTGCGCAAGGTTCAAGCGTCACAAATAACGTCGCGCCGGGCAGCCTGTAATTGGACATTTTTTTTGCCGCCATACGCAAAGCGACGACCTCGGCATGTCCGGTCGGATCGTGGTCTTGAATGGTTCGATTAAATCCTGAGCCGAGAATGTCACCATGGCTATCCACAATGACTGCACCGACAGGCACCTCACCCGAGGCTTCGGCCCGCAGAGCTTGCTCCAGCGCAAGCCTCATGAACGACTCATCCACGATAGACACGAGATTTCAAGGCAATTCTTCCGGCCAGGCTCGTCAGCGCCTCTTCAAGCCATTGATAGAGCTCTGCGTCGTCGTCGTAACGTGCCTGATTCAAGTTCGAGACACGTCCATCCTCGATAAACCCCCATGCGCGACTACGCTTGTCACGATGTTTGGGATCCCACACCCCAAACGCAAAGCCGCCGGAGCTTCGAATAAGAGAAAAGCAAGGAATATCTGTATAGCCATCACCAACAAAAACCATTTGATCGAACGGAACTCTTAGACGATCTTCCGGTATTTTGCGGTTCACCTCAAAAGGCTTTCCGATGAAACTGGGACCGACAATCCCTTTTTGGATGTGAAAAAGGTATCGTGTTTTATCCGTAAAACTGACCACACGGCGAGGAAAACTGATGCCGCCGTCGTCATCATAGATAAACTCAGAAGCCCAGATAGCCGTGAATTCGCTAGCAATTCTTGTGTGTCGAACTACATCCCCTATTCCACTGGAGATGAGATAAAACTCGAGCTGGACTTGGGGATGGACTTGTTTGACTTGTTCCTTCAATCGGCGAAACAAAGTCTCAACGCCGGTATGAAGCGGTAACGACTGTCCCCACTGCCTCAGTCTCTCTTGCGTGATTTTTCCGAAATTTCCTTGCTTGGAAAGAGCGATCATTTCGTGCAAGTATGCTGGAACAGGATCCCAGTCTTTAGCCAACAACGGATCAACCCTACCCGACCAAAATTGTTGGGTATCCACTCCAATGCTCTCCAGAAAGCCTGAAGTGCTGTCTGGAGCCAGTGTGTCGTCAAAATCAAAAATCAACGCAATTACATCAGACATCGTCTCTATCCGGCGGTTCTGAACGTTGTCATTGTAGCGACTTCCAGAAACTCACCCTATTGTGCAGATTCGCCCAAAGCTAAATCTGAACTTCCTGGGCAGACCCATCGCACCACATCACGGGAAGCGTCAATACAACCACCCTCGGCATAAACACCCCTGACATCTCGATAACGCATCATGCGCTCGACAATTCTCTGACTTTCCAGAGGCGAGTTTTTGGTTTGAAGCACCTTTTCGCGAACGATGTCTTCGTTCATTCTGAGTTCGCCTGAATCATCAAAGAAAACACCATCTCGCCAATGGTAAATTTCTAGACATTTATCAGACAGAGTAAACGGCTTGGCACGCTCCCAAAGATTACAAAACTCGCCGCCTCCATGGTAGACCACCCAAGAGCCCTCAAAACCCTCTACATCGGCTGAGTGGCTGTCTGGATTACGAAACCACAAGCGACAACCGGGAACATAAAAATTCATTGGCATCGGACGATCCAAACCACCTACTTCATAAATAAAAGCGTCATTAAAGTCATCCGCCAGCAACGCTCGCTTTTGCCATTGATTGGTAAGTGATTGATACATGCTAGGGTTGTGGCCCTTAAGCTCTTGGGCAATGGCCAGTAACATAATGTATTCAGCCGCACGACCGCATGAAAAGGTGTAGAGCTGCTGCCCAGATACTTCAGGCTGAGTCGTTTTAATCAATGCTTCAACCATATCAACGCCAGGACGAAGTAAAAAACCACTGTTTTCGTCATAGGTCCAACACTCTTGGGGACGTTCATAGCCATCCGGGTTGAACGCGAGCTCAGTGCGGCGAGCCGCATCCACTGCGAAATGACGCACCCGAACAGCGGCTTTCAACTCATCAACAGATGGGAAACAGTAAGCGATCGGTGCTCGAGATAGACATAGGACGATCTCAAGATCGAGCTCTTCAGAGGATGTGAGTGTATTAAGACCAAGCTGTCTATTTAACCCGAGCGTGTTGTAGCCGGGTGTCAGGTATTTCAACGCATCAGTCGCGGTGACCCTGACCACTGATTGACCTGAATACGAACCGATGGAAATATTGAGGTAAGCTTGTGCTCCAAGAGCTTGTCTCCATTCAGTGATTTCAGAAGCTGCGTGTTTCGCTTGATGCTCTTGTTGAAACAGCAAGCAGATCCCCTCAAGCTCCTCTATCTTATGTTTTGAATAATCAGCCATTGCGATAAAGAGTCCCTAAATTAACCTTTATTCGACATGAGTATGTCTGTTTTCATACTTTATGTCATACCGCTTAGCTATGTCGACCCCCGAAATTCGCCCAGAACAATCTGTTGAATTACTCAAAGCGCTTCATATCCTGACGCGTGATGGAAAGCTCAACCAGGACAGCCGACGAAAGCTCAAGCAGGTTTACCACTTGTTTCAGTTTATTGAGCCACTCCTCAAGCAAGTACAGTCGACGCACGAGGACTTCTGCGTCGTGGATCACGGTGCGGGTAAATCCTACCTAGGATTTATACTCGTTGACCTTTACCTGAGACACCATGCACCTCGCGCAAAGATGATTGGCATTGAAACCAGATCTGAACTCGTCGAACAAACTGAGAGACTTGCCCGGGATCTTGGTTTCAATCAAATGCTCTTTTTGAACGAGTCAGTATCCCAGTCAATCAACTCGCCCTCTCTGCCTAAAAAAGTTGACCTCGTCACGGCGCTTCACGCTTGCAACACGGCAACGGATGACGCGATTCGTTTTGGGCTGTCCAAGGAAGCCGAGTTTATGGTTCTCGTTCCTTGCTGCCAGTCCGAAGTCGCCAATGTCTTGCGCAAACACAAAGCGCAGCAACTAAAAGACCCTTTGGCTGAAATTTGGCGACATCCTCTCCATACCCGCGAGTTTGGAAGTCAAGTCACGAACACCTTACGCTGTTTGCAACTTGAAGCGCATGGCTATCAGGTGACGGTGACTGAGCTTGTGGGCTGGGAACACTCCATGAAAAATGAACTGTTGATCGCGCAACGTAAAGGTCCACCCAAGCCACATACGATCGCTCGTCTTCAGTCGCTCCTGGAGAGACTCGGCCTGGAAGAACTCAAAGAACGATTTTTTGTGCCTGAATTAACCGCTGCGAATGAAGTAGGTAGATGAACATGCGATCAACACCGATACGTCTGTTAATCGCAGGTTGCGGCGATCTTGGCATGAGGGTCGCTCTCAAAGTCCTACAAGATCCCGATCACCGTGTATGGGGACTGAAACGATCCATTCAAAACGGCATAGAAATACCAGCTGGATTTCAGTGGCTTGCCGCTGATCTATCCAAACCGGAGACATTAACAAAATTGCCAGAAGGCCTGACACATATATTGTTTTGTGCCGCTCCAAACATTCGCACTGAACAAGACTACCGGGCTGTTTATTTGAATGGGCTGCAAAACGTTGTTTTAGCTGCTCAGCACTCAGACATGAAACGTATCATTTTCGTTTCTTCAACGGCTGTGTACGGTGAACATCTTCACGAGTGGATCGATGAGCGAACGCCTGTTCAGCCTAAAAACTTCAACGGTCGTATTCTCGTCGAGGCGGAAAAATGGCTCGAACATTTCGGCAAGGAACGCCAGCTTGAAACGCTGAGTCTCAGACTCTCGGGAATTTATGGACCTGGGAGAACATTTTTACTGGATAAGCTCAGGCAGGGGCAAGCTTCTGCTCCGACAAATCCTGTCCATTGGGTCAACCGTATCCATGTCGATGATGCGGCAACGGCCATCACTCACCTGATGACATTCAATCAGCCAGAAAATACCTACATCGTCACAGACAGTCACCCACTGCCCATGCGTACTTTGTATGAATCACTCGCCAAACTTGTGGGCGGTCCTGTTCCACCAGAAGGTCCCGCACCAGACTTTGTAGGAAGTAAGCGTTTGAGCAATGCGAAATTGCTGTTAACCGGAGTCAAACTCCGCTGGCCAGACTGTCGCGACGGATACGCGCAAATTATTCAATCCGGATAAATAATCTCAAGAATATCGAGTTCCTCTATTCCACCGGGGGTTTTCAGCGTCACAGTGTCGCCCAACTTCGCTTTAGTCAGCGCTCGGGCTACAGGAGAAATCCAACTGATCTTTCCCTGTAATGGCTCCGCCTCATCGACTCCTACGATCGTGACACGATGTTCTTGACCATGCTGGTTGGCATACAAAACCGTCGCTCCAAAAAAAATCTGATCGCGATTCGTTTGCAGCGCTGGATCGACGACCTCTGCAATTTCCAGACGTTTGGTCAAAAAACGCATACGGCGGTCAATTTCGCGCAAACGTTTTTTCCCATATAGATAATCACCATTTTCAGAACGGTCACCATTCGAAGCGGCCCAGGAAACAATTTGAACCATGGCAGGTCGCTCTTCGTTCATGAGGTGCGCAAGCTCTTTGCGAAGAGCCTCATAACCACCTGGCGTCAGATAATTTTTGGTCCCTGAGGGTAAAGCCTGCGTTTCTGGAAGATCATCATCCTCCGCACTATCATGCTCTTTGACGAATGCTTTGTTCATCTTAAATCACACCAAATCAAGCCAAACTGGCTTTAAATCCGCAGGTAAAGGTGGCAGACTGCCAAGACCCACGCGACTTTCGTCCGGGCTATGGAAATCTGAACCACATGAGGCTTGAAAACCATAATGACGGGCGATCTGAGCGAACTCTTTGAACTGAGGCACGCTGTGACTACCTGTAATGACCTCAATGGCGCAGCCACCCAAATCTTTGAATGTGTCAAACAGCGCGCCGAACTGAGTCGCCGTATATTTGTAGCGACCAGGATGTGCAATCACCGCGACACCTCCCGCGCCACGAATCCATGTGACCGCAGCTTCGAGGCTGGCCCACTGCATCGGCTCATGCGCAGGGCCATCGTCTTTGAGCAAACGATCAAAGACGGTCTGCACTTCAGAAAAATACCCCGCTTGCACGAGAAAACGGGCAAAGTGGGTACGGCTGATCAGCTCGGGATTTCCGGCAAAAGGTAATGCACCCTCGAATGCCCCGGGCATTCCGAGAGCGGCTAATTTATCCCCGATACGTTTTGCACGATCCGCACGTCCTGCCCTCGTTCTTCGCAAACCTTCAATCAGCGATGCATCGTCAGGATTAATCCCTAAACCGACAATATGCACAGTCTGATTGGCCCACGTAACAGAAATCTCAACGCCAGTCAGATATGCAAGACCGATCTCTCGTGCAGTCGAGATCGCCAGCTGTTGACCGGCAAGTTCATCATGATCCGTCAAAGACCAAAGTGATACACCAGAATCCTTTGCGCGCCGGGCAAGCTCGTCTGGCGTGAATACCCCGTCAGAAATCACTGAGTGACAATGCAAGTCGGCACAAAAACTACTAGTAGAGGTGTTCATTGTGTGAGCTCCCTGATCAATCGTAAGGGGGCTATTAACCCAAAGATATTAAAAACTCATGAATCAAAGCAATCTGCTCAGGGCTCATGAGTGTGGGCGCATGCCCAACCCCGGAAACTTGTGCAAATCGCGCATGAGGCTGAATTTGGCGCATTTTTTCGCATGTTTGGACTGAGAGTAAATCTGAATACTCACCACGGATAATTTGTATGGGCACAGCGATCGAACCGTACGCACCCCAAAACAAACTTTCACCCTGAGATGCCAACTCGGGAGTTATTTGCTTGAACGCGGCTCCGATCGACAGGTCGTAATGTTTAACCCATTTTCCGTTATTTTCGATGTAAACATGACGTGTCAATTCTTCCCATTGTTCAGGACGATGGGGGCCAAATGATGCACATGTTTCTCGAATGTAGGCAACAGCGTCTTTGAAACTTGAAAACTGAACAGACTCGCCAACATAGTGGCCGATACGCTCAAGAGAAACAGGCTCAAGGTGCGGACCCACATCATTCAAAACAATTGAATCTAGGCGCAAATGGGTATCAGGAACCGCAGTGTGTTGTTGGGTAGGGGTTCGTGAAGCCGCCTTCAATCTTGATTGAGCCAGCGCACCTGCATAGACCATGCCGATTAAACCGCCCATCGAAGTACCCACCCAATGCAAGCGTCCGGGTTCTAATCGCGCGATGAGCGTGACCATATCCGAGACATACTGGGGAACCGCGTAATAGGATGGATGGGCCAGCCAGTCCGAAAGTCCACGACCGACTACATCCGGACAAACGACTCTGTAGCGCGTACCCAACGATCTGGCAAGCAAGTCAAAATCTCTGCCTGTACGTGTGAGTCCGTGCACACACAACACCACATCAGGATTCTGAGGATCTCCCCACTCGTGATAAGCCATGCGGTGTAAGCCTGCAGGGCTACTGCAGGTCACTGCATGCAAACGTGGCGAAAACATCATCTGACCCCCAGGACGGTTTCGAAAACATCTCGAACGATTTGATTATTGTAGTACCGACCTGGGATTTATTTCCGCACTGCAGCAATACTTATTTTTTAAGCATTCCAGCGTTTCGAGCATCTTCCATGACCAGGGGCTCCTTTTCTTTCATGAAAGATGGGATTTTCTCCAAAGGGATGTCAACCAACACAAAACCACCTTCCTCCAACCGTTTTTTAGTCGCTGGATCGGCATTGAGCTTGGCCATGAAATCAGACATTTTCTTTTGAGTCTCTATCGGAGTGCTCTTAGGCATCGCAATCCCGCGATAAGCACCATCCACCCAATTTAAACCAAGCTCTTTAAAAGTAGGCACATCTGGTAATGCAGGATGACGCTGTTCGGTTGCAATGGCCAGTGTCCGCACGCGATTTTTTTGTTGAATGGCCAAGGGTAGATAACCCATCGCTCCATCGACATGCATCCCGATCAACGAGGCAATCAAATCACCCGTACCTTTAAATGGAACATAATTGACTTTGACATCCGCCAACTTGTTCAAACGCTCTGTGGCCATGTGATTGGCAGAGTACTGAGCTGAACCTGCAAGCGTCATTTTTCCTGGATTTTTTTTCGCTGCGGCCACAAACTCCTGATAAGTCTTGTAAGGACTATCTGCGGAAACCATCAAGGCATCAGGCGTGAAATGATAGTAGTACACAGAATTAATATCATCGGTCTTGTATTGAGTCCCCTCTTGTAAGGGCTGCAACATGATGTGAGGAATATTCACGCCGATGATATTCGTTCCGTCATTGGGATAGTTATTTAATTGACTCCACACAAGTGCGCCACCTGCTCCCGCACGATTGATCACGACCATCGGCTGTTTATATTGCTTTGATGAAATATCCGATTGCAAACGCGCCACGACATCAGATTCACCACCAGCGGGAAAGGGAATGATGTACTGAATAGGTTTATCTGAAATCACTTGCGCGGCTGCGGGCGAGCCGTTTATCAGTGCAATTGACAGCATACCCAGAAGCGAGGCAATTTTTCTTACTTGCATATTCAAGTCTCCATTGATCTTTTATTCACAGCCAAACTTCTCACATTATCGGCATTTAACTTAGACCGTGATGGATTTACTTTACCCCGAGATACTGTCAAATGGCTGACAATTAATAAAATTCATGGGGGATTTTCAAGGGAAAACTCCCTTTCATGCCAATACTTCTTGTGACTGACTGCCTCTGAATACAAGCGTAGTTCCTTGTCGTCAGACTCCGCAATCACAGCGCCATGTTGATCGGTTCGCCAAAATTGCACGTGACTAGCCCGCCATCGTCGCTCAATTTCACCCGCAGGATGAGAAAAACGATTGAAATAACCAGTTTGTGCAATCGCATGTTGCGCCCGAATCAGCGAGATAAAATTTTGTGAGGAGGATGTCAGTGATCCATGATGGGCCACAACGACGACATCCGCTCGCAAGTCTTCACTCGCAGTGCGCTGAAGGATTTCGTTCTCTTGTTTAATACTGATATCGCCAGGCAATAAAACCGAGTGATATCGACCTTTCACATGCAGCACGCAACTTTGAGCATTAGATCGGACCTTTTTTTCTTTATATCCGCTGGCCTGATCTGCGCTGTCTTTGGCAACTGCTTCTTTCTCAGGATGCAGCATACTGAACGTCACATCATCCCATATCCATTTTTGTCCGACCACGCAATTCAACATCTTTAGAGGCATAGGGCCAGAGTGATTCTGTTTGAGTTTGATCCGCTGAAGTTTGATCCATTGTTCAAGATTGAAACTCGAATATGAAATCGATACTGGAGTCTCCTTGAGTAGTCCGGGAAGGCCTCCTGCATGATCGATGTCTGAATGCGATACGACAAGAGCGTCAATATGCTTGACTCCCAGTGCGCGCAGCAATGGATTCACGACTCGTTGGCCTGCATCACTCACACCCATCCTCGGTCCGACATCAAAAATAAGCATATGTCTGCTTGTTTGAACAAGTACACCTCCTCCCTGACCGACATCCATCGCAATCATCCTCCATGATCCAGGCGCTGGACGTTGAGGTTGCCATGTCAGGGCGGGCAACAATAACGACCATCCCACCCACCTCAGTGGAACCCCTGGAGGTTGAAGTGCCCAAGCGATTCCGGCGAGCGATATCACCAGGCACCAGATTGGCATTGCTGAAACTGAAAGACTAGACCAAGGTGCGTAGGCAAGCCATCCCACTGGCATCATGCTCCAGTCCAATGCGAAATGTGCACCCCAGGCGATACCCTGCGCGACAACATCTAACCACGGCATCAGGGCAACCACTCCCATTAACAAAGCAAGTGGGGTCACAATAAATGTAACGACTGGTATTGCGATCGCGTTTGCAAGCGGGGAGCTAATCGATACTTGCTGGAAGAGATACGCCAGTGCTGTCAGCATGGAAAGTGTGATCAACCACTGCAAACGTGCCGACTCTTTAAACATGCGCCAACACCGTTGATGCCATGAGTAGGTTTCATTAGTTAGATTTTGTGTCTGTGACCCTAGGTAAAACAGGACAGCTACTGCTCCAAAAGACAACCAGAATCCTGTTGAAACCCCAGACCACGGATCAATCATTGTGACGATTGCAGCGGCTATGCAGAGCACACTCGATGCTCGTATTGGAAGACGAGATAACAAAGCAAGTCCAGAAACTAAAAGCATGAAAAAAGTTCTTCTGGCTGGAACGCCCCATCCTGCAAGCAAGCAATACATCCAAGCCACCAAAAGTGCCGTGAGCGCTGCCATGATTTTCGCAGGAACTTTTTCAGCCAGTGATCTTCCGCCCCATCGCAATCTTTTCCAAGCCCAGAGCATTGAAAATCCACCAAATGCTGCCAGCATCGTGACATGAGAACCGCTGATGGAAACGAGGTGGGTAATGCCCGTTTTGTTAAAAACCTCCCAGTGCTCGGGTGAAACACTGTCCTGATCTCCGATAGCCAGTGCGATGAGTACAGCACCGTAGGTCATGTCAACAACATGCTTTCTCATTGCAGATCGTAAATATTGTCGGCCCCTGGAAACGATGACTTGCATCGAAGCGAATGGTTCATCTCTCACCAAGACTGGAACACCACGCACGCGTCCGATCGCACGTATATTGCGACTCAACAAATGCGCCTCGTAGTCAAAACCATGTGGATTCAATGCACTTCGGGGTTTTCGAAAAATCAAAGCAGCACGCCAAATCTGACCCGGAATAATTTCAGGCAAACCACGGTCATCATTTGATTTACGCCAAACCACTTGAATGTGCCTTGGAATTCCTGGACGCTCAGAATGTGTTTGATCTTCATCCAGGACTTGAGCTTCGAATCGAAAACTATCACCTTGATCTTGAACTAAACCGGTGATGAGGAATGAAAGCTTGGTGACCACGTTTTCATGCGAGGCATCGAGTCTATCCTGGAGGCGCCATTCTGCCCGCTTGGTAGACCATGCGCATGAAACAGTCATAAACAAGATCAAAAGAAGAATGTTGCGTAGAGTGCGCAACATGCTTGTCGTGAATGATTGATCTGACCGCTCAGCCCAGAGGAGTACTCTGGAAATAAGAATCAGACATCCGCAAATCCCACCCATTGCAAGCAAAAGCTCAAAGAATGAGGGCAAAGCAGCTAGGGTTTGTATATAAACGGATCCCGCTACGATTGAAAGTGCGAGCAATCTGCCCATCCGATCTCCTGCGAAACACCCAATAGTGCAACGCAAGCTTCAGACTTGTATCGTATCTTGAATGCTTTTGGCATCAAGTAAAAATACTAGATTAACAAAACTGAGTTAACCATTGACTGGAAAATCAAGATGACATTCAAGTCCAGTCTTGGCTCCATTTTTCAAAATCAAAGTTCCACCATGCTGCTCGACAATACTGCGGGCGATCGTTAAACCCAAACCCGTACCGCCATGGTCTCGATTTCGTGAAGACTCAAGCCTGTAAAACGGATCGAATAGCTTCTCCAATTCTTCGGGAGGGACTCCCGATCCTTCATCGCTGATGACGATATGCAGAGACTTTGGTAACTGAATCAGTTGAACGTGCGCGATTGCTCCGTATTTGATCGCGTTATCCAAAAGATTGGAAAAACATCTTTTTATGGCTTGCGGCCGACAATAAAAAGGCGTGTGAATGCGTCCGATAATCTTTACAGTGTGACCGCATTCAAGCGCATCGGACTGTAAACTTTCAAATAGCGCATTGATATCCAGAGGTTGCACGGGTTCACTCGTTTCAAGGCCACGCATAAAATCCAGGGTGCCGCTCACCATTGACTCAAGCTCTGTCAAATCTCGTTTGAATTTTTCTTTACTGACCTCGTCATCCAGCAACTCGGCTCTCAGGCGCATACGAGTAATCGGCGTTTTGAGATCGTGCGACATCGCAGCAAGAATACGCGTGCGGTCATGCAAATATCTCGATAAACGTGCTTGCATACCATTCAGGGCCCGAGCGGCTTGTTGAACTTCAACAGGCCCTGTTTCAGGCAATGGCGGCCGATCGAGATTTTTCCCCAACTCAGTGGCTGCCTGAGAAAAGTTTTTGAGTGGTTTTGTCACCCACCGTACACCGATCACTGCAAGTAACAATACACCTATAAGTAGAACAAGCGCGCTTAATAGTGCCCGATATGGCCAAGTCCAGGTGTCTGGCTGAAGTTGTGAATCGAAAATTGCCCAATTACCGTCATCTAGTTTGATTTGAGCGACCACGGATGTATTCAAACGGCCATGATAGCGAGGGATGGTCGTTGTTTGCTGAGAGGGCTCCAAGACGACAAGTTTGATGTCTCTCTCGCGACCCAACATACGCTGAAGAATGGAGGTAAACATCACAGACTGAGGCGATTCGTTCGTTTCGCGAAGCACACGCGCGACCGGCAAGCGTGGTCTCTCCGACATGATTGAAATCCGCATTGAAGGTGAACTCAATAACTTCACGAGTCGTTCACGCTCTGAAATACTCACGGTATCAAACAAAATGACCGTATCGGCGATACGCCTCACGGACTGAACGCCACTGGCTCTGGATAAAAACTCACCACGATCCTGAAGCACGATTGCAAGACTGGCCACTTGGGCAACAATCAAACCCAATAAAAATACGATGACTAATCGACTAAAAAGGGAACGGGGAATCATCCTCATTCATTTTCCAATATGACTTCAGCGGCTAGCACATATCCCTCGCCTCGCGCTGTTTTAATGATTGATGGCTCTTTGGGATTGTCATTCAAACGCCTTCTGAGACGACTGACTTGCAAATCAATACTTCGATCAAAAGGACCGGCATCGCGGGACTGAGTCATGTCAATCAACTGATCACGGTTTAAAACCCGATTGGGGTGGTCCAAAAAAATTCTCAGTAGTTTGTAATCCGTACCACTCAAAGCAACATTGACCCCCTCGGGTGAAATAAGATTTCTGGTTGCAACATGGAGTGACCATCCAGAAAATCTGAATACTCTCACTTGTTCCGGTTTCAAATTTGAAGGCAAAGCGCGACTTCGTCTCAAAATGCTTTTAATGCGGGCGACCAGCTCTCTTGGGCTAAAGGGTTTAGACAAATAATCATCCGCTCCCATCTCTAAACCAACGATGCGATCGACTTCTTCACTTCTTGCTGTCAACATGATGATGGGAATGTCTGAATGCGCCCTCACCTCACGGCATAAAGACAACCCATCCTCTCCTGGCATCATTAAATCTAAAACAATCAAGTCAGGCTCAGCGCGTGAAATAGCCGATCGCATAGAGCGACCATCTGCAGCGGCAGTGACACGATAGCCTTGCTTTTGTAAATATTCGCTCAGAAGATCTCTGATGTCGCGATCGTCGTCAACGATGAGAATGTGGTCCATAGTGCTCATCATGCCTTCATGACTCCCTCGTGAAAACCACGCTAGATCACTAAATTGTATTGAAATGTATCAAACTACAGTATCAATGAGTAATGATACAAAAATGATGAGCCGTGACATAAAAAATACCATTCAAACTGCTCAAATGTGATCTATCCGTTGCACCAAAAGGTTGTGACGGCGACTTGACCTCAATAGGAAATAGATCATGAAAAGCACACGCAACATTGCAACTACATTATTAGCCACTTTGGGTGTTTCTCTGGTTTTTGCCGGCGCCCACGCGCAATCGACCTCATCGCAAAATAGCGACGCTGTGCAGTCATCGGCCGCGAACCCTGCAACAACACCCGCTCCGGTCACACCTTCCACCAATCAGAATCGTGACATGAGTCAAGGTATGCAGCATGGTCAAGGACCAGGAATGGGTCAAGGCAAACATCATGGGATGAAAGGACAGCGTTCAGAAATGAGCAAACTCATGACCCCGGAAGAGCGCACTCAAATGCGTGCCAAGATGCAAGCTGCGAAAACCCCAGAGGAGCGGCAAGCGATCCGAAAGAGCATGCGGGCCGAAATGCAGAAGCGTGCGAAAGAAAAAGGGATGACTCTGCCTGATCGTCAAGAAGGCCGTCCTCACCAGCATGGTAGCCATTCAGGCTAAGTCTTTGATCATGCTGCGAGTGTTGCCAAGCGCGGCAATACTCGCAGTGCGGTTTGAGCCGTTGCTTCAAGTACTTCATATTCAGTCTGAGACCGAAGCTCGGCGAGGACTCGGGCGATTTCTGCAACTTGATCAGGTTCATTTCGACGGTGACCGTGCAACCAAGCGGGTGCAATATCTGGAGAGTCCGTCTCAATCACAAGTGCGTTCAGGCTGAGTTCTGTGGCCAAGCGTCGGATTTGAAGCGCACGTGGAAACGTCATCGCTCCACCTATTCCCAACGCAAAACCTCGCTCGATAAACTGCGTGGCTTGTTGCATGCTGCCATTGAAAGCATGCGCAATGCCTCCCCGTACCTTGCTGCGCCTCAAGTATTTGAGTAATACATCCTGGGACCGTCTGACATGTAAAAGGACGGGCAAATCAAACTCACACGCCATGGCAAGCTGAGCTTCGTAAAACTGCTCCTGTTTGATTCGGGCCGAGCCTTGTGAAATGTCCGGGATAAAAAAATCCAAGCCAATTTCACCCACAGCGACTAATTTGGGGTCATCTCGATATCGCACAAGCAAATCATACAGACCATCCAAGTCTTGTTGAGTCGCGTGCTGAACATACATGGGATGAATACCAAGCGCATAAAACCCTTGCGGAAACGAATGAGCCAATGCTCGAACGCGCTCAAAATTCCCAGCATCTACCGCAGGTATGACGATCGCACGAACATCTAGATTGACAGCTCGGTTAATGACAGCTTCACGATCTGAGTCAAACTCCGAAGCATCAAGATGACAGTGTGTATCAAGGCGCATGGACCAGTCGCCCGGCATCCATAAACAGTCGTCGGTCTGCCAGTGCAGCGAGCTCGGGATCATGCGTCACGATCAAAAATGCAGTGCGAGACTCTTCATTGACCTGTTTAAGGAGTTTGAACATCTGATGGGCCGTATGTCGATCCAGGTTACCGGTTGGCTCATCGGCGAGTACGCAGGCGGGTTGCGTCACAAGGGCTCGAGCAAGTGCGACGCGTTGCCGCTCTCCACCAGACAGTTGACCCGGATAGTGTGTGGTTCTGGCAGACAAGCCCACTAAATCTAAAAACTTTGCTGCCGCCGCGCGCGAGTCTCCGCGACTCTCTCGACGCACAATCAGGGGCATCGCAACGTTATCCAGCGCGGTGAACTCAGGCAATAAATGATGAAACTGATACACAAAGCCTAGTTCCCGGTTACGCAAACGGCTTCGGGCTGACTCAGACAAGCCCTCGGATGGTTGGCCTGCCACACAAACCGTACCGGATGTTGGCAAATCCAATAGCCCCAGTGCATGCAACAACGTACTCTTTCCGGATCCGGAAGCACCAATGACAGCAACCAACTCTCCCCGTCTGATGTCAAGGCTCACTTCGCGCAAGACATCAATACGCGTATTTCCATCGTCATAGAATTTGGACAGATTCTTTGCCTGAAGAGCAAAAACAGAGGGCTCGGCTGATGTATGCGCGAAAGACTGATCAGTCATGACGTAACACCTCAGCTGGCTGGAGGCGAGAAGCCCTCCAGCTCGGGTAAAGCGTGGCGACAAGCGACATAACCAGCGAAGTCAATCCAATCGTCGTAATGTCGGACAATCGAGGATCTGAAGGCAAGGCGCTAATGAAATATATTTCACGGGGTAAAAACTGAGCGCCAATCATTCTCTCGATTGCAGGAACTAAAACATCCACATTAAAGGCGATTGAAACCCCTCCAATCACGCCCAAAAGCGTTCCGATCACACCGATGAGAGCGCCCTGCACCAGGAATATTCGTGCGATTTCACCTGGAGTCGCGCCAAAACTTCGAAGGATGGCAATATCAGACTGTTTATCTTTGACGGCCATCACCAAAGAGGACAAAAGGTTAAACGCCGCAACGGCGACAATCAAAGCCAGAATCAGAAACATCATTCGCTTTTCTGTCTGGACTGCCGCGAACCAGGTTCTGTTGTTACGTGACCAATCAGCCACAGCAACATTGCCGGGTAATAATGGGATCAAAGACTGGGCAATTTCGGGCGCACGGTGCATATCATCCACTCTGAGCCTGACACCTGCCATGCCGCTGTCGCGAAACATTTTGGCAGCGTCCGTCGCATCGATAAACGCCAGAGATGAGTCGTATTCGTAGTGTCCGGAACGAAATGTCCCGACAAGAGTGAACTGACGCATTCTGGGTGTAAAACCTGCGGGACTGATGCTGGCCGCAGGAGCAAGCATCATGACTGTCTGGCCGATCCTGACCTGAAGTAAATCGGCCAACTCCTGCCCCAAAATAATGCCAAAAGAACCGGGTTTGAGGTCAGAGAGCTTTCCCCGAACCATTTGGCGCCCAGCTTCGGAAACCTCTTTTTCAGTCTCTGGATCAATCCCTCTGACTTGAACGCCGCGTAAATCTTGCCCACGCATCAACATGGCTTGTGCGGCGACAAACGGGGCGGCTCCCGTGACATGCGGGGACTGACGTGCCTGCTTTGCCAAATCAGCCCACTGTTCCAAGACTTGGGTAGGCTCACCACCAGGCACATAGATTTCGACATGAGGCAGAACAGAAAGCATGCGATCACGCACATCTTTCTGGAAGCCATTCATCACGGAGAGAACCACAATCAAGGCTGCTACACCCAGCGCAATCCCGGCCATCGAAGTCGCAGCGACAAACGACACAAAGCCATCGCGTCGTCCTCCACGGGCACGGGCGCGACTCAAGCCCGCATAGCGGGCACCAATCCAAAGTTCGTAAGGTAATTTAAACACCTATGCATTATCGCATCAAACCCCCAAATACATGGCCATCCAACTACAATTCCGAGTATGCAACTCATCATTCCAGGTTCTCTCCCACCTTCATCCGTTGCGGCGGATCTTATTGCCCATGTTCAAGAAAAATGTCCGGCTTTGGTTAGACGCTTGTCCACTCTTGCCGCAAAAGAAATAGACTGTCCCCCTGAAAGCTACGGGTGCACTCCCTTGGAGTATTTACAACTTTCCGATAACGGTTTTACCGGACAGGATGGACACACTTTTGGCGCCGGTCTTGGCCCCCTGAGGGCAGGGATAATAGTAGGTGACGAAGCCGTCTGGATCGCAGACATGTCCTCCGTTTCAATTGGGCGGGATGGCGCGACATTGAAGCCGTCCGAATTACTGGAACTGAACCATGAGCATGCAGAGGCGCTCTACGATTCAGTGAAACCTCTATGGGAGGAGCGAGGCATCTCTGCTCTGCCCATCGATTTAGGCCGTTGGCGAGTATGGTTACCTGGATCCGTGCGACTGAACTCCATTTCGCCTGCGGCCGTTTCTTCTCTGGAGGTCTCGGACTGGTGGCCCCAAGATGATTCAACGACTGTTTGGCGCAAGCTGCTCAATGAAATCCAAATGATTTGGCACTCGCATCCAGTGAACGAGCAAAGAGCCCTGAAAGGCCTTGAACCCGTCAATAGCCTTTGGCTTTATGGCGGTGCCTGTGGGTGGAAGCCCTTAAACAAAGCTTCAGATTCTCTTTATTTAAATGATTTAACAAAGAGTTTTTTAGTGAACGATTGGGCAAGCTGGATTGAACAACTTCCGACGCTGTCCAAACAATTGAGCCTTTTACCTGAAGGCCTCGACATCACACTTGTGGGACAGCGCAGAATCGTCAAGCTCAGCCCTCCTCAACAATCCTGGTGGCAACGCGCACTGCCCCGCCGCCCTCAAAACTGGACTGCATGGTGGACACGCCCAAATTAATCATTCGACCGTCTGATCCCCAGACCACTCAACGACTTCAAAATGCAGGGATTCATCCGCTGCTGGCTCGTCTTTGGTCAGCCAGAGGGGTTCAGCGCCAGGAAGATGTGCAGCTGGATTGGCCAGCAATGCTTGCCCCGAAAATGCTGACGCAAGCTGAATACGCCGCGCAATTACTGGCGGATGCCATCAAAGCAGGCAAAAGAATGCTGATCGTCGCCGATTATGACTGCGATGGCGCAACAGCCTGCGCAGTCGGTATGCGGGCATTGACAGAAATGGGCGCACGCGTTGACTTCCTCGTTCCGAATCGTTTTGAAACAGGATATGGTCTGTCCCCCGCCGTCGTTGAGCTTGCATGTCAACATGCCTCAGGACGCCCAGACATCCTGATTACCGTGGATAACGGCATTGCGAGTGTTGAGGGCGTGGCTGCGGCAAACGCAGCAGGAATGGGCGTCATTGTGACTGATCACCATTTGCCGGGTGATCGATTGCCCGAAGCCCTCGCAATCGTCAATCCAAACCAGCCTCACTGTGGTTTCCCTTCGAAAAATCTTGCAGGTGTAGGCGTCATTTTTTATCTCATGCTAGCCCTGAGGGCGGAACTTCGAAACCGAGGTCATTTTCCCCCCAATGGTGGTCCCAGACTCGACGCTCTCGCGGATTTGGTTGCTCTGGGTACGGTGGCCGATGTCGTCAAACTTGACGCCAACAACCGGCTGCTTGTGACGCGGGGACTTGAGCGCATGCGAAGAGGCCTGATGCAACCTGGTATCCGGGCATTATTCGCAGTTGCCTCCAGGGATCCACAAGCAGCCAGTGCCTTTGATCTAGGTTTCGCGATAGGTCCCCGCATCAACGCGGCTGGTCGCCTGGCCGACATGGGACTTGGCATACGTTGCCTCATCACGAATGATGACATGCAGGCTTTATCCCTCGCGCGAGAGCTCGACACCATCAATCGAGAGCGCAGACAAATTGAAAACATCATGAAGGAACAAGCCCTTGCGGCCACAGATTCTGTTCAGACCGGCAGACTGGGCGCCTCGGTTTGCGTATTTCATCCCGATTGGCATCAAGGCGTTGTGGGTCTCGTGGCCTCACGTCTAAAGGAAAAGTTTTTCCGTCCGACTTTGGCGTTTGCACCAGCAGGCGATGATGAATTGCGGGGTTCAGGACGATCTATCCCGGATGTGCATTTACGAGATGTCCTTGATCTGGTCTCGAAAAGACACCCTGGCTTGATTCGCAAGTTTGGTGGCCATGCCATGGCGGCTGGATTGACTCTGGGTAGAGACGATTTCGATCGTTTTGCGCCTGCTTTTGATCTGGCCGTCATCGAATTAACGGGGCGGTCTAGCTTCGAACCTGTCATCGAGACAGATGGCTCTCTTGAGGAAGGTTATGCAAATGCCCAAGTGGCCAATATCCTTGAGCAGCAGGTGTGGGGAGCGGGATTTGCAGCCCCTCTGTTTTTAGACGAATTTCATATCCGTAGTCAGAAACTTGTCGGAGAGAAACACCTCAAGCTATCTGTACAACGTGGCCATCAAAGATTTGACGCCATCTGGTTTAATCACACGGACAGACTCCCTGAATTCGTCAAAATGGCATACAAACTAGACCAAAACGTCTGGAATGGCGTGATTTCAGTTCAGCTCATCGTGGAATACGCTGAAGCAGCCTGACATCGATTAAAAATGAAGCAAAAGTAAGACTCCGTTAAACTACGGGGTTACACCTATTTATAGAGCGGAAATCAAAAAAACATGGACGCAGAACGTCAAAATCAAATTTCTTCACGCCTTTTAGATTACGCCGCGCGTGAGGCAGCACTTCGGGGGTATCTTTGACTACGACGTCAAAGCCGAACGACTCCATGTCGTCAATGCCGAACTGGAAGATCCAAACGTCTGGAATGATCCCAAGCGCGCCCAAGACTTGGGTCGCGAGAAAAAAAGCATTGAAGATGTCGTTGTCACACTGACTTCACTCGCACAGTCGATTACTGACTCTCTGGAGCTATTTGAATTAGCAGCCTCCGATAATGACGATGCGACACTCGAAGCCATTGAAAAAGATGCTGAACAATTTCAGGCCACACTCGAAGGCATGGAATTCAGGCGAATGTTTTCCAATCCCGCCGATCCACTGAACTGCTTTTTAGACATTCAGGCAGGAGCCGGTGGAACCGAGGCACAAGATTGGGCATCGATGCTATTGCGGCAATATCTTCGATACGCCGAACGCAAAGGTTTTAAAACAGAACTGCTCGAAGAATCCGAGGGTGAAGTCGCAGGCATCAAATCTGCCACCATTAAAATTGAAGGTGAATATGCCTTCGGATTTTTACGTACCGAAAGTGGTGTTCACCGACTCGTACGCAAAAGCCCCTTCGACTCCTCGGGAGGACGCCATACCTCTTTTGCGAGTGTCTTTGTATATCCCGAAGTCGATGATTCGATCGAAATTGATATCAATCCGGCTGATTTGCGCATTGACACATATCGCGCGAGTGGCGCGGGTGGTCAGCACATCAACAAAACCGATTCGGCTGTTCGTATTACACACATTCCGACAAACATTGTCGTGCAATGTCAAAATGACCGCTCTCAACACCGAAACCGCGCCGAAGCCATGCAAATGCTGAAATCGAGACTCTATGAACTCGAGATGCGCAATCGCATGGCTGAACAGCAAAAAATGGAAGATGCGAAAACAGATGTTGGTTGGGGACATCAGATCAGATCCTACGTGCTGGATCAAAGTCGAATTAAAGACTTGCGCACCAACGTCGAGATTTCCAACACGCAAAAGGTGCTGGATGGAGATCTGGATCCATTTATCCAGGCGAGTCTGAAGCAAGGAGTATAAATATGAAAAAGCTGACTATTCTGACGGGTACGACTCGCGGTCTGGGCGCTGCGATGGCCGAGCAACTCGCCGCAGGTGGTGAACATCTTGTGACTCTGTCGCGAAAAGCCTCTCCGAATTTAATTGAGATTGCCAAATCGCATGACACAGCATTGACACAAATCGAAGTCGACCTCTCGAATAGCGAAGCGGTCAAAAATGCTGCCTCACAGCTCTTACCGCTGTTCGCTGGTTACTCACACATACGCTTTATTCACAATGCCGGCATTGTGACGCCAATCGCGCAGACTCCAAACTTGACAAATCTTGAGGCGATTAACGATGCCTTCCATGTCAACATCACCTCAGCCATTTTTCTCACGGCGCATGTCCTGAACAGCGCGACACAGGCAACCGATCGCAGAGTCATGCTTATTTCCTCAGGAGCGGGACGAAATGTGAGCTCAGGCTGGGCGGTTTATTGTGCGACCAAAGCCGCTATGGACAGGTTTGCAGAGGCTGCGCAGCTTGACATGGGAGATCGTGCTCGAGTTGTTTCCATGGCGCCAGGGGTCATTGACACACCGATGCAAGAAACTATTCGGGCAACCTCTAAAAACGATCTTCCCTCGCTCGATCGGTTTATCGGCTTCAAGGAAAACAAGCAACTTGCTGATCCCGCTACGGTCGCTCAACGTCTGCTGAAGGTTCTCGAAAGCGAAGCCTTTGGTACCAAAACAATCGACGATATCCGTCAACACAACGCCTGATCATGACTGACTCGAATACTCCCCAGCACGATGAAAACCACCTGATCGCAGAACGACGGGCCAAACTGACCGGTCTGCGCTCCAATGGTGTCGCCTTTCCAAATGATTTTGTCCCGACACACCGTGCGGATAAATTGCATACAGAGTTTGGCGAACAAGATCAGGCAACACTGGCTGCCGCCGCGCACCCCGCGTCTGTTGCCGGACGCATGATGCTCAAAAGAGTCATGGGTAAAGCCAGCTTTGCGACACTTCAAGATAGCACTGGACGTATACAGATCTATCTCGAACGGGGCAGTCTCGGGGAGGATCTTTACGATTCTTTTAAGCAGTGGGACATTGGCGACATCATTGCCATCACAGGCCACATCTTCAAAACGAACAAAGGCGAATTATCCATCCACGCCACGCAAGCGCGTGTACTGGCGAAGTCTCTCCGCCCTCTTCCCGACAAGTTTCATGGTGTTTCCGATCAAGAGCTTCGTTATCGTCAAAGATACGTTGATCTCATCATGACCGAACAGACGCGTGAGACGTTTATCGCTCGAAGCAAAGCGATCAGTGCAATCCGTCAAACGATGGTGGATGCTGGTTTTCTGGAAGTCGAAACACCCATGCTCCACGGTATTCCTGGCGGAGCTGCAGCCAAGCCTTTTGTCACGCATCACAACGCGCTCGATATGGAGATGTTTTTACGCATTGCACCCGAGCTTTATCTCAAGCGTTTGATCGTAGGCGGTTTTGAGCGTGTATTTGAAATTAACCGTAACTTTCGAAACGAAGGCGTCAGTCCACGTCATAACCCCGAATTTACGATGATGGAATTCTATGCAGCCTATACAAACTATCAATGGCTCATGGACTTCACGGAACAAATCATTCGCGCTGCGGCGATACAGGCATGTGGAACAGCAACGCTGACCTATCAAGGTCGTGAGCTTGATTTATCCAAGCCCTTTCATCGTCTGACGATCGTCGAGGCAATCCTCGCACATGTTCCAGAGTTTTCGGAAAATCAGCTTTCTGATATCGAGTTCGTTAAAAATCAACTCAAAAAGCGCGGCGTGGATGTGAACGCTCCAAATCTGGCTCATGCAGGCATTGGGGCACTTCAGCTTGCTCTTTTCGAAGAGACTGCGGAGTCACAGCTTTGGCATCCAACTTACATTGTCGACTATCCTATCGAAGTCTCTCCTCTTGCCCGCGAATCGGATACTCGCCCTGGCATTACAGAACGCTATGAGCTTTTTATTACAGGAAGAGAAATCGCCAACGGTTTTTCGGAGCTGAACGACCCTGAAGATCAGGCAGCGCGTTTTCACGCGCAGGTCAAAGCAAAAGACGCTGGCGACGAAGAAGCGATGTTCTATGATGCGGATTACATCCGTGCACTGGAATATGGAATGCCACCGACAGGCGGATGTGGAATCGGTATCGACCGGTTAGTGATGCTGCTGACAGACAGCCCGAGCATTCGGGATGTCATTCTGTTTCCACATTTACGTAAAGAAGATTAACGTTGTCTGTCTGATCCAGTTAGAAACATTCAGGCAAATAAGCCGTACGCCACGCGAGACCGGTTTCAACGCTTTCGCGTGGTTTGTATTCACACCCTATCCAGCCTTGATAACCCAAGCTGTCGATATGTTTGAAAACAGCTGAATAAGCGACTTCTCCCTCATCCGGTTCAGCACGGCTGGGTACAGCTGCAATCTGAATGTGCCCAATATGAGGAAAATATTTGGTTAGCTTGGTGAGGATATCCCCTTCGGCTACGCCAACATGATAGACGTCAAACATGAGCTTGATATTATCTCGCTCACATTTTTCACGTATAGCGTTCGACTCCGCTTGAGTAGAATAGAAATATCCAGGCTTGTCGCGTTGATTGATGGCCTCAAGCAAAATAGTGACACTTTGCTCAGCCGCCAGATCTGCCGCCCACTTTAGATTTTTGACTAAAGTTTGTGTCGCCTGCCCATGCGCATGTGGATCGATGATTCCAGGCAACACATGGATGGCGGAGCCGCCTGCCTCTAAACACCATTGAAGCGACATTTCAAAAGATTTTTGAAATTCGACTTCGCGACCCGATAAAGCAGCCAAACCGGACTCACCCTTTGATCCATCCCCAATCGGTGCATTGATACCAAGCAGTTTGACTCCAAGACGCTGACAGGCCTCGCGTACCTGAGAGGCCTCTGTATCGTAGGGCCAGTGCAATTCAATGGCACGAAAATCATTGGCTGCAGCCCGCTCGATGCGTTCAAGCAACGGCAATTGAGACCACAAAAAACCAAGGTTCGCTGAAAATCGTACCATTGGATCTCCGAAATGATTAATAACCAGTTTTAGAGGGTGCGGAAGTTTGCGCCCCACGCGCGGTTGACACAGCAGCTTTGGCAGCATTTGCCATCAGTGCGGCCTCATTGCCCGGAGTGACCATCTGGAAGCCTTGCTTAATCCGCATGGCAGCGGCCTCACCAGATGAACAAAAAATCCCGGCTATTTTTCCATGTGCGATAGCACGCGCACGAATATGCTCAACCGCTTTCATGACGACTGGATCGTCAGATTCAGATTTTGGAACGCTACCCAGTGCAAGTGCAAGATCATTTGGACCGATATAGATACCATCCAGGCCATCAATCTCGAGAATCTTGTCTAAATTATCCAATCCAGCTTGTGTTTCAATCATTCCAAGCGTAAGAATTTCTTTATCAGCTTGAGGATAATAGTCTGCACCGCCATACAAAAATCCTCGAGCTGGCCCAAAGGAGCGCTGTCCATGGGGAGGATAACGGCAAGAGGAAACGAAACTAGCCGCATCGTCAACGGTTGAAATCATCGGGCAGATGATGCCATAGGCGCCGCTGTCCAAAAGACGCATGATTTGCGCTGGATCATTCCACGGTACTCGGGCCAAAGGAATCGCAGGGGTCGATGACAAAGCCTGAAACATGGAAAGCGCCGCATCGATTCCGATCATGCCATGCTGAAGATCAACGGTCACGGAGTCAAAACCCTGGTGACCAATTACCTCTGCTGAGTAGGAAGAAGGAATGGCAAGCCAACCATTGATCACTGGCTGACCAGAAGAAATTTTCTGACGAATGCTGTTGGGTCTCATGAGTTCTCCACTATTATTGATGTGCGGGATACTTTACACGATTGCCAACAGAATGTTTTAGTGATTTTCTTTTGCGTGATTAATGGTGTATCGCGGAATTTCAATTGTTAGGTCGGCATTCGCAACGCGTGCCTGGCAAGCGAGTCTAGAGGTAGTGGAAAGTCCCCATGCTCGATCAAGAAGATCTTCCTCTGAATCAGATGCTTCGGCCAGGGACTGGAAGCCTTCTTTGACCACAACATGACAGGTCGTGCAGGCACATGAGAGCTCACAGGCATGCTCAAGCTCCACATGATTATCAAGAAGAACTCGACAAATAGACTCACCCGTTGGAGCGTTTTCGATCACCTTACCTTGGGGACAAACTTCCGGGTGTGGCAAAACAGTAATTTTGGGCATGAACGAATCCTATAAGTCCTCTAATGAACGACCAGTCAACGCAGCACGAATACTGCGATCCATACGTCGCGCCGCAAAATCGTCGGTCACCGCTGACAAAGCTTTAATTGCCGTACGGATTGACTCAACGTCTTCACCGGCGGCTGCACGCTGAGTCATCTGCAATTGTTGCTCGATACGCGTCTGCTCAGACGCGCTCAGTAAATCCGAATCTGCGGAAAGTGCGGCCGTCACAGACTCAATTAATTGCTGCGCGTCCACTTGAGCCTCTCTGAGCATTCGCATTGTTGCGTCATGTCCAGCCTTGGACATGCCTTCGGAAAGCATGCGGGAAATCTCATCATCATCCAAACCAAAGGATGGTTTGACAGTGACGGAGGCTTCCACACCGGAGCCAAGCTCCCGCGCAGATACACTCAGCAATCCGTCTGCATCCACCTGAAAGGTGACGCGTATACGCGCAGCGCCAGCCACCATGGCGGGAATCCCACGTAGCTCAAAACGGGCCAAAGACCGACAGTCCGAAACTAAATCTCGTTCGCCCTGCACAACATGAACAGCCAACGCTGTCTGACCGTCCTTGAAAGTTGTGAATTCTTGGGCTCGCGCAACAGGGATCGTACTGTTACGCGGGATGATGTGCTCGACCAGTCCACCCATGGTCTCTAAGCCAAGTGTCAATGGCGTCACATCGAGAAGCAACCAGTCCTCCCCGGGATGACGATTGCCCGCTAAAAGATTTGCTTGGAGAGCCGCACCCAGAGCAACAACTTGATCCGGATCCAAATCCGTTAAAGGTTCAGTGCCAAATGCCTCACCCACACGTCTTCGGATCACGGGCATGCGTGTCGCACCTCCCACCATCACCACACCTTTAATATCAGAGGTGCTCAGCGAGGCATCCTTGAGCGCTTGTTGAGCGCATGAAAGCGTACGAGCAACGAGAGGCTCAGCAATGTGTTCAAAGGCATCACGGGAAAGTTGGAGAGAATACTGAGCGCCATTCAGGCTGACAGGCTCAATATGCTCTTGATGGTCAGTTAATTTTTCGCGTAGCCGGCGCGCGGCACTCAGTAATATCCGACGCGATGGATGATCCAGATTATTCAGATGGTGTGTGTGGACGAAGTGCTCAACGATCAATCCGTCAAAGTCATCTCCCCCCAGTCGAGTATCGCCACCGGTGGCAATCACTTCAAACACACCACGGGAAAGCCTGAGCAATGAAATATCAAAAGTGCCTCCACCTAGATCATAGACCGCATATACACCTTCAGAACCATGATCAAGTCCGTAAGCAATGGCCGCAGCAGTCGGCTCATTCAACAAACGCAATACATTCAAACCCGCCAGGCGCGCTGCGTCTCGGGTTGCTTGACGTTGCGCGTCATCGAAGTAGGCGGGAACCGTAATGACTGCCCCAACCAGGTCATCACCCAGCGTTCCCTCAGCCAGTAATTTCAATTTTTCAAGGATCTTGGCGGCAACCTCGACGGGTGAAAGGGTGACATATTGCGTCTTCACTCTGACACTTTGACCATCCTCGATAAAATGATAAGGCATCCCAGACTCAAGCGCCTCATGATAGGATCGACCCATCAACCGCTTGATCGACACGAGGGTATCAAGAGGAAATGCATCTTGTTGCGCGAGTGCATCAAAACCGATTGCCGCTTGACCATCGGCCCCCACATAAACCGCGGAAGGCACGAGCGGACGACCCGACTCATCACCCAGCACTTCGGGAACACTGCTTCGGACAGCAGCGACCAATGAATGCGTCGTGCCTAAATCAATCCCAACCGCTAAACGACGCTGGTGTGGTGCTGGTGACTCACCAGGTTCAGAAATCTGCAATAACGCCATATGTTTGCTTCAATCGCACTCTGTGCAGCATAGAGACCGCAAGGTCTAATTAATTGCACGTAACTGCGCAATCAGCTTGTTTAAAAATAACCACTCGCGGACACGCGAAGCCGCCATATCGTAACGCTCTTGTTCCAAAAATTCACTGACAGCATTTGAAACTTCTTGCTCGGCCTCAATCAGCTCTTGATTGAGAGCTTGATATGCAGAGAGACGGGAGGATTGATCTTCGATCTCAAGCAAAGAATCAAGCTGCTCGTGCCAACTCATCTGTCTGAATAAAAAATCAGAAGACATTGCAGTGTTTGTTTCAGTTTGCAAATCAACACCCGCGAGTTCGCACAGATAGCGCGCTCGGGAAAGTGGATCTTTCAAAATCCGATAAGCCTCATTTGCCTGAGAACTCCACTGCATAGCTACCCGTTTTTCAGCGGCAGAGCGTGTAGCGAAACGATCCGGGTGAACAGCCAAAGCCACTTTCTTCCAAGACGACTCAAGCACTGTAGGATCAATGCTGAAACGCCTGGGGAGTCCCAGCAAAGTGAAATGATCCTGGGATGCAAGTAGACCTTGACTGAGCGTATCCAAGAGATTTATACCGTGAAAGACTCGCCGCAACCACAGGTCGCCTTTTCGTTCGGATTACGAAACTTAAAGCCTTCGTTCAGCCCTTCGCGAGCGTAATCGAGTTCGGTGCCATCCAAATAGGACAAGCTCTTTGGATCAACGAACACTTTGACACCAAAACTCTCAAACACTTGGTCTTCGGCAGCAGGCTCGTCTACGTATTCAAGTTTGTAAGCCATACCAGAACAACCCGTTGTTCTCACGCCCAAACGTAGTCCAATACCACTACCACGTTTTTGAAGGTACTTGCCGATATGGTCGGCAGCCTGAGATGTCAATGTGACGCCCATGATTTACCCCGTATGCTTATTTTTGTAATCCTCAACTGCAGCCTTGATCGCATCCTCAGCAAGAATGGAACAATGAATCTTGACAGGAGGAAGAGCCAACTCTTCAGCGATCTGCGTGTTGCGAATGGTTAAAGCCTCATCCAGAGTCTTACCTTTTACCCACTCTGTCACGAGCGAGCTCGAAGCAATGGCAGATCCACAACCATAAGTTTTGAAACGTGCATCTTCGATAATTCCTGCATCGTTGACGCGAATCTGCAACTTCATCACATCGCCACAAGCCGGGGCACCGACCATTCCAGTACCCACTTGGTCATCACTTTTATCGAACGTTCCCACATTACGTGGATTTTCGTAGTGATCCAGTACTTTTTCGCTGTAAGCCATTTGTGTTCTCCAACCAATGCGTTTAGTGGGCAGCCCACTGAACTGAATTTAAATCGATACCTTCTTTGGCCATTTCCCAAAGAGGCGACATGTCGCGCAACTTGCCCACACGTGCTTTGAGCAACTCCACTGCAAAATCGATATCCTGCTCTGTTGTGAAGCGGCCAATCGTGAAACGAATCGAGCTGTGTGCCAACTCATCATTCCGACCCAATGCACGTAAAACATATGAAGGCTCAAGACTGGCAGAAGTACAGGCGGAACCGCTCGAGACCGCTAACTCTTTGATTGCCATAATCAAAGACTCGCCTTCAACATAATTGAAGCTCACGTTCAAATTGTGAGGAACGCGATGTTCGAGATCTCCATTCAGATAGACCTCCTCGATTTGCGAAAGTCCGGCCCATAGACGATCGCGAAGCATGCGAATACGTTCGTTTTCAGTGCCCATTTCTTGCTGAGCCAAAGCAAAAGCCTCGCCCATGCCAACAATCTGATGAGTCGCGAGTGTTCCCGAACGGAAACCACGCTCATGTCCTCCACCATGCATCTGCGCCTCGATCCGGATGCGGGGCTTGCGTCGAACAAATAGCGCACCGATTCCTTTTGGGCCATAAGTCTTATGGGCACAGAAAGACATCAGATCAACTTTGAGCGTTTGCAAGTCAATCGCAACCTTGCCGGTTGCCTGGGCAGCATCCACATGGAAAATAATATTTTTGGAGCGACAAAGTTCACCAATTCCTGCAATGTCTTGGATGACACCAATTTCATTGTTGACGAACATGACAGAAATCAGGACGGTATCAGGACGGATCGCAGCCTTGAGTGCATCCATGCTAATCAAGCCGTTTTCTTGCACATCAAGATAAGTCACCTCAAATCCTTGTCGCTCAAGCTCCCGGCATGGATCTAATACTGCCTTGTGTTCGGTTTTGACGGTGATAATGTGCTTGCCGCGCTCTGCATAAAAAGTCGCTGCACCTTTAATAGCGAGGTTATTCGATTCAGTCGCGCCTGATGTCCAGATAATTTCTCTTGGATCTGCGTTCACAAGAGCAGCTACTTGCTCACGTGCGCGCTCGACGGCCTCCTCGGCTTCCCATCCGTATGCATGGCTTCGAGACGCAGGATTACCTGCATGCTCGTAAAGCCAGGGAATCATTTTCTCAACAACTCGAGGATCTACCGGAGTCGTGGCCGAGTAGTCAAAATAAATAGGACGGGTTGACATGCTGAAACTCCTGAATATTCTTAAAGACTAATCGACGCAGGCTCTGTGGAAAGAGAAGAACCTGTCGTACCGACAACGTTGACACGCACACCTGCGCCAGAGGACTTGCTAGCCTCCTGGATCTGACGCAAACGCTGCTGGTCCACAAGATCTTGAAGCGACACAGAATCAAGAAAATCGACCATTTTGCGGTTGAGCGTCGACCAAAGCTCGTGGGTCATACAAATGCCAGGCTTGCCATCAGTACCGCTATCACAGGCCGACTTACCACCACAATTGGTCGCATCGATTGGCTCGTCGACTGCAAAAATAATGTCGGCGACCGTGATGTTGCGAGCAAGACGGGACAAGGTGTAACCACCGCCGGGGCCGCGAACACTTTCAACCAGCTCGTGGCGGCGTAACTTTCCAAACAGCTGTTCCAGATAGGAAAGAGAGATGTTTTGGCGCTGACTGATGGCCGACAATGTGACGGGACCTCCCTGTTGGCGGAGAGCCAAATCAATCATGGCAGTGACGGCGAAACGTCCTTTTGTAGTGAGCCTCATGACAGTATCCTTTGAAGAAACCTTGAGTGTTTAAAGACTTACCCGACTAAACAACTCAAGTATACATAATTCCCGAGTGTTTTAGTTGGGTATACCCTTAAAACCTTGTTGGGATTCAGGATAAAAGTCGTAAAAAAACCGCGCAGTGCGCGGTTTTTCACTCGTCAGGAGTTTAGGCTGCCTGATACTGAGTCGCACGCTTGCGTACGAGCTCAAGCACGCCTTGACAAGCATCTTCGAGATAATCCAGCACCTTTCCAAATCCCTCTGGGCCACCATAATAAGGATCGGGAACCGTTGCTTCCTCAAACTCGTTCGCAAAGCGCATCAACAACATCAGTTTGTGTTGATGGGGCTTGGGGCATTGTTGCTGCAAAGCAGAAAGGTTTTCCCAATCCATCGCAAGTATGAGATCGTACTCAAGGAAATCTTCGGGTTCGACTTGTCGAGCCTCAGCACGGGTAATCTCATAACCACGCTTTCGTGCGGCAGCGATCGCCCGCGGATCAGGGGCCTCGCCAACGTGGAAGCTATGGGTGCCGGCGGAATCAATCCCGACGACCTCTGAGAGGCCTGCGTCATTGATGAGGTGGCGAAAAACGCCTTCTGCGCTGGGCGACCGGCAAATGTTGCCCATGCATACGAAGAGAACTTTTGTCATGATGGTGCATATTGTGCGGGAAAACCCGTAACATGTCCAGATATTTTTTTCGTTTTTTTAAAAACAACCAAACATAAAAATAAATTATTAGTTGTTATAAAACAATGGGTTAAAGAATTTTTCTTTTCAGAAACTTTAATTTTTAATTTTATAAAACCCAATGTTAATGAACAAAAAACCCCTTTTCAGATGCACTGCAACAACGCTTTGACATCAAAACTATGCACCAGAGAGCAGCACACGCTCTTTCAACGCCTTGAGTGCATCACGAGCCGCAGCAGCCTGTTCAAACTCAAGATTGCGTGCATGATCCAGCATGAGCTTTTCCAAACGTTTGAACTCTTTGGCCAACGCCTTCTCGTCCGTCAGCAATGACAGTGAAACCCCCTGCTCCTCTTGTTCTCTGAAGGCTGGTGCCACAATTCCATCGATCAGTTCCCGCACGGCTTTACGAACACTTCGAGCCTGAATGCCATGCTCAAGATTAAATGCAAGCTGCTTTTGACGTCGGCGCTCGGTTTCGCCCATCGCGCGTTTCATTGAGTCAGTGATACGGTCTGCGTACAGAATGGCTCGCCCGTTTAAATTTCGGGCGGCACGACCAATTGTTTGTATCAGACTCCTGTCTGAACGCAGAAATCCCTCTTTATCCGCATCCAAAATTGCGACGAGCGAAACCTCTGGGATATCAAGACCTTCTCTTAGTAAGTTAATCCCAACTAACACATCAAATACACCCAGACGTAGATCTCGGATGATTTCTACTCGCTCAACAGTATCAATATCCGAATGCAGATATCGAACTCGAATGCCATGCTCCGTCAAATAATCCGTTAAATCCTCGGCCATGCGTTTGGTTAAAGTGGTCACAAGCACTCTCTCTTCGATTGCGACTCGTAACTTGATCTCTCCCAATAAATCATCCACCTGCGTGCGGGCGGGTCTGACCTCCACAACAGGATCCACCAATCCAGTCGGACGCACAACCTGCTCGACCACATTGTCAGTATGTGTTTGTTCATACTGACCTGGAGTTGCAGACACAAAAATACACTGACGCATCCGCGCTTCAAACTCTTCCATTTTCAAAGGACGATTATCCATCGCGGAGGGTAAGCGGAAACCATAATTCACAAGCGTTTCTTTGCGCGCACGATCGCCCCGATACATACCGCCAAGCTGCCCAATCGTGACGTGGCTTTCATCAATAAACATCAGGGCATCAGACGGTAAGTAATCTATCAGTGTGGGCGGGGGCTCACCCGGCAAGGCACCTGACAAGTGTCGCGAATAGTTTTCAATACCTTTGCAAAACCCGAGTTCAGTCAGCATCTCGAGATCGAAACGCGTGCGCTGTTCGATACGTTGCGCTTCAACGAGATGCCCCCCATCTACAAAAAACTTAACGCGTTCGCGCAACTCCTCTTTGATCGTTTCTATCGCGCGCAACACAGTGTCCCGAGGCGTTACGTAATGTGAACCTGGGTATACAGTAAATCGAGGCACTTTTTGACGGATTTTTCCAGTCAGGGGATCAAAGAGCTCAAGGCTCTCAATTTCGTCGTCAAACAAAGACAAGCGAACTGCGAGTTCCGCGCTCTCTGCGGGAAAAATATCAATCGTCTCTCCGCGGGCTCGAAATGTGCCGCGCGTAAATTCAGTGTCGTTTCGCTCGTACTGCATTGCAACGAGTCGGGCGAGGATTTCGCGGCGTGGAATGCGATCGCCCACGCGCAAAATCAGCACCATCGAGTGATAGTCGGAGGGGTTTCCAATGCCATAGATACAGGAAACCGTGCCGACGATGATGGTGTCACGGCGTTCAAGCAGGCTTTTGGTCGCCGATAAACGCATCTGTTCAATATGCTCGTTAATTGAAGAATCCTTTTCAATAAACAAGTCGCGAGTGGGAACATACGCTTCTGGTTGGTAATAGTCGTAATACGAAACAAAATACTCAACTGCGTTTTTAGGAAAAAACTCTCGCATTTCGGCATATAGCTGCGCAGCGAGTGTCTTGTTAGGTGCCAATACCACTGCTGGACGCCCAAGGCGTGCAATCATGTTGGCCATCGTGAATGTTTTACCTGATCCCGTCACGCCTAACAGCGTCTGCATCATGAGCCCGTCTCTGACACCCTGCTCAAGTTGATTGATCGCATTGGGTTGGTCACCGCCCGGGGGATAAGGCTGGTAAAGATGAAATGGGCTGTCTGGATATTCAACAAAACGAGGTTTTTCGTGACCTGTCGAGATTGACGCAGGAAGAGTCGGGATATCGCTGTGGGCGGTCATTTGTTGAGGTGGAATCTTTGAGGTCATGCTAGACTTATTGGGGAAACCCCTTGGGCGCGGGATCAGCTTCCTATTATGTCCCTAGACAGGCAGAGCGTCCACCCAAAACAATGAGTGTTATTCAGACACTGGTTTTTACAATTCTGCTTTCACCTTTTAGACACACTCTACAAAAACCGCAAATGAGCACCCTCTTTCAATCCGTAGAACTCGCCCCACGTGACCCGATTTTGGGTCTGAACGAACAATTTAACGCTGACACTCGTGCACACAAGGTCAACCTGGGTGTGGGTGTCTATTACGACGATAACGGGAAAATTCCCCTTCTTTCAGCTGTACATCAGGCCGAAGTCGCAAGGGTTGAGGCTGCTGCAGCACGTGGTTATCTTCCCATCGAAGGGATTGCCGGCTACAACAAAGGCGCTCAAGAGCTTGTGCTCGGAAAAAATTCACCACTTGTCGCGGCGGGTCGCGTGCTCACCATGCAAGCGCTAGGCGGTACGGGCGCACTTAAAATCGGTGCAGATTTCATCAAACAACTGGTACCTGGTGCAAAAGTCGCAATCAGCAACCCGAGTTGGGAGAATCATCGCGCACTTTTTGAGCGCGCGGGCTTTGAGGTTATCAATTACCCCTATTACGATCCTGCGACGCACGGATTGGACTTTCAAGGCATGCTCAATGCATTGCGAGCACTTCCCGCCAAGAGTGTCGTGGTTCTTCACGCTTGCTGTCACAATCCAACTGGTGTTGACTTAACAAACGAGCAGTGGCGCGAAGTCGCCAAGGTCATTAAAGACACCAATCTCATTCCTTTCCTGGATATTGCTTATCAAGGTTTTGGTGATGGTTTGGAACAAGACGCTTCAGCTGTTAGGCTCTTTGCTGAGCTCGACATGACCATGTTTATTAGCTCCTCTTTTTCCAAATCCTTCTCCCTGTACGGCGAACGCGTGGGCGCGCTCACCATCGTCACAGGCAGCCAGGACGAATCAAATCGTGTGTTGAGCCAGGTCAAGCGGGTCATTCGCACCAATTACTCAAACCCGCCAACCCATGGAGGCACGATCGTATCGACTGTGCTCAACACTCCAAAGCTTTTTGCTCTTTGGGATCAAGAGCTTGCTGGAATGCGCGAACGTATCAGATTGATGCGACGCCAACTCGTCGAAAAACTTGCACAAAATGGTGTGAAAGAGGACTTCAGCTTTGTGATGAAGCAACGCGGGATGTTCTCTTATTCCGGATTAACTGCCGCACAAGTGGACCGCCTACGCGACGAACATGCGATTTACGCAGTCAGCAGTGGTCGCATTTGCGTAGCAGCTCTCAATAGTCACAACATTGACGTTGTAGCCAAAGCAATGGCCAATGTGATGAAAACCTGAAATAAGGATTCGCTGAAGCACCTTCAGTGATCACTTTTAGTATTTTTATTCTTTTTAGTCCCTGTATTTGACAGCCTCGCATAGCGGGGCTGTTTTTTTATACAGATAATATTTGCCAACACTCAGGAAATCAGGCAAAATTAGTGCTGTATATAAAAACAGCACTGCAAAAAACCACTGCAAAAAAGCACCGCAAAAACAGTACTGTAGAAAACATTGCGCAACACTGTACAAACAAGCACCAAGCACGCACGAAGGATTGGACGATGACTATCAAACTGACTGATCGCCAGCAGCAAATTCTGGATCTGATCCGCGATGCCGTGCTTCGCACCGGATTTCCTCCTACCCGTGCTGAAATCGCTCAAAAATTAGGTTTTCGATCTGCCAATGCTGCCGAGGATCATCTGAGAGCGCTGGCACGCAAAGGGGTCATTGAGCTCACAGCAGGTGCATCGCGTGGCATACGTTTAACCGAGAGTGCTGCAGATTTTCCTTCAGATTCGAACAGTTCTGGAGAGTTGATCAACAATATTGACAGTACAGATGATTCTACGCGCACAGATTCCAGACGGATCAGCCTGAAACATTTGCCTGACATGGGTCAAATGCTTGTTCCACTGATCGGTCGTGTCGCGGCAGGCTACCCGATGCTCGCGGCTGAGAATATAGAAAAAGAAATTTCCGTCGACCCCGCTCTCTTTGGACAAATGCCTGACTATTTATTGAAAGTCAAAGGATTGAGCATGCGCGATGTAGGCATACTGGATGGTGACTTACTTGCGATCAAAAAAACGAGTGATGCACGTAACGGTCAAATCATCGTTGCCCGGATTGATGACGAGGTCACTGTCAAACGTTTGAGCAAACGTGGCGGACAAATCGAACTTCTTCCAGAGAATCCTGATTTCGAGCCTATCGTGGTTCAACCAGGACAGGACTTTTCTGTCGAAGGTATTGCCCTCGGTCTGATTAGAAACTCACCACTACACTGAGACTCAAACTCAAACTCAAACTCAAATTAAAACTCAGAGCCACTTTAGCCTTCCCTCCATCGCACTAATGCTCTTCGATTCCGCTTTGTTGGGCGACCTGCAATGTCTTGGGATGGCTCACTGTAAAAACGCCTGTTTTCTGCCGCAGTTTGTCTCATGAGAACACTTTCAGGCGTTTCTTCATAAAGTAGTCTCGCTAAGGGCGCAGACTTTCGTTGTTCAGTAATGCCACGAACAACGAGTTCGAAACGCTCCTGTTCACGTTGAATTTTTAAACGTTCTCCTACTTTGATCAAGCGAGCAGGTTTTGCTCGCTCGTCAGCGACAAGGACACGACCTGACTCGATTGCTGAAACAGCTAGGGTACGAGACTTGAAAAACCTGGCGGCCCAAAGCCATTTATCCAGACGCACTGAATCTACAAATATATGCATCAAGACCTCCTAACCAAAAGAGAGGCGCCTGACCGGCGCCTCTCTTTTGAACGGGTTAAATAGGTAGAACGATCAATTAGTGCTTAATCACCGGATCTGTTGAAGCGGCTACCTCGGACTTTGCAACAACTTCCTTGGCGACAACAGCTTCCTCGGGCAAAGGTTTTGTCGGCTCAGACAAAGCCACCTCTAAAACCTTGTCAATCCAGCGAACTGGCACGATCTCAAGATGATTTTTGACATTATCTGGAATCTCGGCCAAATCTTTGACGTTCTCTTCGGGAATCAAAACTGTTTTGATTCCACCGCGATGTGCCGCTAAAAGTTTTTCTTTTAAGCCACCAATCGCAAGAACTTCACCTCGCAACGTGATCTCACCAGTCATCGCGACATCCGCACGAACAGGAATATGCGTCAGAGCAGAAACGATCGCTGTGGTGATCGCAATACCTGCAGAGGGACCATCCTTGGGAGTCGCACCTTCAGGAAAGTGAACGTGGATATCACGCTTCTCAAAAACTGAATCTGCGATTCCTAGGCGAGCCGCACGAGCGCGCACGACGCTTCGAGCAGCCTCGACGGATTCTTTCATCACATCGCCGATCGAACCTGTGCGCTGAATCACACCCTTACCAGGCATGTCTGCGACCTCGATTGTGAGCAAATCACCACCCACCTCAGTCCATGCAAGACCCGTCACTTGACCAATCTGATTTTCCTTTTCAGCCATGCCAAAGTTGTAACGGCGAACTCCCAAGTAATCACTCAGATTTTCAGACGTCACGACAACCTTCGCGACAGGATCGGATGACTTCTCGGCTTTTTTCGCCTCAGTCTCTGCAAGAAGTTTCTTGACGACTTTGCGACAAATCTTTCCGACATCCCGCTCAAGAGAACGTACGCCAGCTTCACGCGTGTAATAACGAACGATGTCACGTATTGCAGACTCTTCGATGACGAGCTCTTCAGGCTTGACACCATTGTTCTTCATTACCTTAGGAATCAAATGATCAAGGGCGATATGGATTTTTTCGTCTTCTGTGTAACCAGACAAACGAATGACTTCCATGCGATCCAGCAATGCTGGAGGAATGTTCAACGTATTACTCGTCGCGACAAACATCACATCTGAAAGATCAAAGTCAACCTCGACATAATGATCCTGGAATGTATGGTTCTGTTCTGGATCAAGCACCTCAAGCAAAGCCGATGCTGGATCACCACGGAAGTCCATGCCTAACTTATCGATCTCGTCGAGCAGGAACAGTGGGTTTCTCACTGCAACCTTGGACATGTTTTGAAGGATTTTCCCTGGCATAGAACCAATGTAGGTTCGACGATGACCACGAATCTCTGCTTCATCGCGTACGCCGCCCAAGGCCATCCGAATGAACTTTCGGTTAGTCGCTTTGGCGATGGATTGACCAAGGGAGGTTTTACCCACGCCTGGAGGTCCAACTAGGCAAAGGATCGGAGCCTTGACTTTATCAACACGCTGCTGAACAGCAAGATATTCAAGGATACGCTCTTTGACCTTGTCCAAACCATAATGGTCATTATCGAGGACACTTTCAGCATTCGGAATAGAGTTGTTGACCTTGCTTTTTTTGCGCCAAGGTAAAGCAATCACAGTGTCGATATAGTTACGGACCACAGTCGCTTCAGCAGACATGGGCGACATCAGCTTGAGCTTTTTAAGCTCTCCATCAACTTTTTTACGGGCGTCTTTGGGAAGGTGCGCAGCCTCGATTTTTTTCTCGAGCTCTTCAATATCAGCACCCTCTTCGCCCTCACCGAGCTCTTTTTGAATGGCCTTGACCTGCTCATTCAAATAGTAGTCTCGCTGGCTTTTTTCCATCTGTTTTTTAACGCGACCGCGAATACGCTTTTCGACTTGCAGAATGTCGATCTCTGTTTCGAGTTGGGACAACAATGCCTCGAGACGCTCAGAAGTCGAGATGATCTCTAACATCTTTTGCTTTTGCTCGAGCTTCAATGGCAAATGTGCAGCAATAGTGTCAGCAAGTCGACCCGCGTCATCAATGCCTGCCAAAGAAGTCAAAATCTCAGGAGGGATCTTTTTATTGAGTTTGACATACTGCTCGAACTGACTCACGATCGCACGACGCAGGGCCTCGATCTCGGCACCGGTTGTCGCATCGGGTGTGATCGGTACTAATTCAGAAGTGAAATGCGTGTCTGCATCCTGAATATTGGTGAGACGCGCACGCTGTGCGCCCTCAACCAACACTTTCACCGTACCGTCAGGAAGCTTCAGCATTTGCAAGATTGTTGCTACGCAACCAATCTCATACACATCCTCAGGAGTCGGATCGTCTTTGCCGGCAGATTTTTGAGCGGCAAGCATAATGCTCTTGCCTGCTTCCATAGCAGCCTCAAGAGCACGAATTGAACGGGGTCTCCCGACAAAGAGCGGGATGACCATGTGCGGAAACACGACAACGTCGCGCAACGGCAACAAAGGCAAATTGATGGGTTCAGAAGGCAAGGCCTGATGTCCGGACATAATGTCCTCCTAATAAAAACTCGGCAAATCCTATAGGGCGGCCGATACAAAGCCCGTGTTTCTACGAATAGCTTCGTTATTGGGACAATAGCCTAAATTTCAAGTTACATACCCCCATAAATACAAAAGCCCCTAAAAAGGGGCTGGGTACTGTATCACTGAAGCACCAAAAAGCAACGAAGATGGTGCTGCAAAATCTTACTTATGCAGCAACATCCCGAACTGCGGGCCTTTTAACCTCTGGTTTGGGCTCGTTTTCATCCGCATAGACCAACAAAGGTTTCCCCTCGCCTGAAATCGAAGCCTCGTCAAGCACAACTCGCTTGATATTACCCTGAGTAGGCAGTTCGTACATCGTGTCAAGCAGCGCAGACTCAAGAATCGAGCGAAGTCCTCGGGCACCTGTTTTCCGCTTGATTGCCTTGCGAGCAATGGCTTTTAAGGCGTCTGGACGAATTTCAAGCTCTGCACCTTCCATCGCGAAAAGTTTCTGGAATTGCTTGACCACTGCATTTTTAGGCTCAGTCAGAATTTGCATCAGCGTGTCTTCATCGAGCTCTTGCAAAGTCGCAATCACAGGCAAACGACCAACAAGTTCCGGAATCAGACCAAACTTAACCAAATCTTCGGGCTCAACCACAAGGAAGGTATCCCCGGTTGATCTCTCTGCCTTGGACTCAACCGAGGCACCAAAACCGATCCCAGAGCGCTCAGTGCGATTGCGAATGACCTTTTCCAGACCATCGAATGCTCCACCAACGATAAAAAGAATGTTGGTCGTATCGACTTGAACGAAATCTTGGTTAGGATGCTTTCGGCCACCCTGTGGAGGGACCGAGGCCACCGTACCCTCAATCAGCTTTAACAATGCCTGTTGAACACCCTCGCCCGACACATCCCGTGTGATGGAGGGGTTGTCAGCTTTGCGCGAAATCTTGTCGATTTCGTCAATGTAAACAATCGCGCGCTGAGCTTTGTCGACTTCGTAATTACAATTTTGGAGGAGTTTTTGGATAATATTTTCAACGTCCTCACCAACGTATCCAGCTTCGGTCAGCGTTGTAGCGTCCGCCATGACGAACGGTACGTTCAACTGACGCGCCAAAGTCTGTGCAAGCAAGGTTTTGCCTGAACCCGTCGGACCAATCAATAAAATATTGCTTTTGGATAGCTCAACGCCATCACCCTTGATTTCACCGTGGCGAAGGCGTTTGTAATGGTTGTAGACAGCCACAGCCAACACGCGCTTTGGCGCCGTTTGACCAATGACATATTGATCTAAGAAAGCCTTTATTTCAGCAGGGGTAGGCAGGTCGTTTTTAATGGACTCCTGCGCATGAGCTTGCGCCTCTTCACGAATAATGTCATTGCACAAATCAATGCATTCATCGCAAACAAACACTGAAGGACCCGCTATCAGCTTGCGAACTTCGTGCTGTGCCTTGTTACAAAATGAACAATGCAAGACTTTAGTCGTTGCTGATCCTTTTTTTTCGGACATAACGTTCCTGTAGGTCTTAGGCCGGACTGTATTAAACAGAATCCGCGCGTGAGGTCAGCCCTTTGTCGATCAAACCGTAGGCAACTGCATCAGGCGCTGACATGAAATTATCGCGTTCAGTGTCGATACCAATTCTCTCGACTGACTGACCTGTATGTTCTGCCAACATCTGATTCAAACGTTCGCGCAAATCGAGAATTTCACGCGCTTGAATCTGAATATCAGAGGCCTGACCTTGTGCACCGCCAGATGGCTGGTGAATCATGATGCGCGAGTTTGGCAGGGAGAAACGTTTACCTTTCTGACCTGCAGCCAACAAGAATGCACCCATACTGGCTGCAAGTCCCGTGCAAAGTGTTGACACTTCGGGCTTGATGAAGCGCATCGTGTCATAAATTGCCATGCCAGCATAAACCGATCCGCCGGGTGAGTTGATGTAGAGAGCGACATCCTTATCAGGATTTTCGGACTCTAAAAACAGCAACTGTGCGACAACTAGATTAGCGGACTGATCATTGACAGGTCCGACTAAAAAGATCACGCGTTCCTTGAGGAGGCGTGAGTAGATGTCATAGGAGCGCTCACCGCGGCCCGATTGTTCGACGACCATCGGTATGTAGCCAAGTCCGGTTGGGGTCACAGAGGATCCGCCGTGCATGGATGCATAAAAATCGGTAAAACGTTGCATTTAGGTTGTTCCCATCACTTGATCAAAAGGAACCTGCTCATCTTCGACCTGAGCCTGGGCGAGTGCATGTTGGACAACGTTGTCCTCAAGCACAATGCCTTCGACCTCAGAGCGGCGAGCACGATCCGAAAGATAATAGCTCACAACTTCAGCAGGTTTTTCGTAATTCGCGGCGAACTCTTCAATACGCGCACGCACCTGTTCAGGTTTAGCCTGGAGCTGAGCTTTTTGAACGAGTTCGGAAACCAACAAGCCCAGGCGAACGCGCCGCTCAGCCTCAGCAGTGAATGCATCAGCCGGAATAGGCATCTTGTCAGCGTTTGGAACACCACGCTGGGTCAACTCAGCACGAGCTGCTTGAACACGAGCCTGACACTCGCTTTCAACCAAGGACTTGGGCACATCGAATGTCGCCGCACCGATCAGAGCATCCATGACACTATTTTTGGTGCGTGCGAGCGTACGGGCCTTAACTTCGCGCTCAATATTGCCTCGGATGTCAGCCAACAACTTTTCCACATCGCCTTCGGCCTGGCCCAGAGACTTTGCGAACTCCGCATCAACAGCAGGCAAAATTGGCTCGGCAACTTCCTTGACCGTAATGGTGAACTCTGCAGTTTTGCCAGCCACGTCCTTGCCACCGTAATCAGCGGGGAAAGCAAGCGGGAAAACCTTTGACTCTCCAGCCTTGAGACCGCGAACCGCGACTTCAAACTCTGGCAGCATGCGGCCCTGTCCCAAAACAAAAGGGAAATCTTCAGCTTTTCCACCGTCAAAAGGAACACCATCGATCGTTCCGGCAAAGTCCAAGGTCACTCGATCGCCGTCAGTGGCGACACGACCTTCACGGGCGGCGTATTCTGCGCGCTGCTTGCGAAGGATATCCACTGTACTTTGCACTTCGGCGTCACCGACATGAGTCACGGCGCGCTTGATTTTAAGTGTGGACAAGTCTGGCAGCGTGATTTCGGGATAAACCTCGAAAACAGCATAGAAAGCCAAAGTACCCTCAGGTGTTCCTTCGGTTTTGGGTTCAAGCTTGGGAGAACCGGCAATACGCAATCCGGAGGCTTCAATCGCCTGTTCAAAAGCCTGACCGACCTTGTTATTGATCGCGTCGTAACGAATGCCAGCAGCGTGCGTACGCTCAAGCATCGCCATCGGGACTTTTCCAGGACGGAAACCGGGGGCTTTGGCAGTCCTGGAGACTCGCTTGAGTTCAGCCTGAACAGCTTTTTCTACGTCGGCCAACAAGACCGAGATTTCAATGCGGCGCTCTAGGCCGGAAAGGGTTTCAACCACAGGTTGCATGAAAATCTACCAAACAAAGAGGACGGAAAGCGCAGCAAAAAAGCCCACGCCGAATAAAGGAACGGGTTTGGTGCGAAGGGCGGGACTCGAACCCGCACACCTGTTACGGCGTCAGGACCTAAACCTGGTGCGTCTACCAATTTCGCCACCTTCGCAATAGCCAGACATTGTAGCGCACACTAAGCGTGTTTTCCGCCCCACCCTGTCATCCAACTGGTTAAAATGTCGTCATGAATCCCCGCCTAGATACTTTGCAGCCCTATCCGTTTGAAAAACTTCGTGCCTTACTGGCACAGTCAAACCCTGCCGCCTCGGGCTTGCGGCCAATCAATCTCTCGATCGGAGAGCCTAAGCACCCTGCTCCAGCTTGCGTGAAAGACGCCATTATCGGCGGTTTGGACGGCTTGTCCGTCTACCCTCCAACCAAAGGCGACCCAAAACTTCGCCAAGCGATCAGTGCATGGATCAGCAACCGCTATGGTATTCCCCAGCCGGATCCGGAAACACAAATTTTGCCTGCACTAGGCTCCAGAGAGGCTCTATTCGCCTTTGGTCAAGTCGTTCTGGACGATACAAAAAACGGATTGGTCGTGTGTCCAAATCCTTTCTACCAAATTTATGAAGGCGCTGCGCTCCTCGGGGGGGCCACGCCTTATTACGTTAACTCTGATCCGAAGAAAAATTTTCGATGCGACTGGACCACGGTCCCAGCAGAAATCTGGTCACGCACCCAACTTTTATTTGTATGTTCGCCGGGAAATCCAGCTGGCAACGTCATGCCGCTCTCCGACTGGAAGATCTTGTTCGAGCTCTCAGACAAGTATGGCTTTGTCATTGCATCCGACGAATGCTACTCAGAGATCTATCTGGATGAGAGCAATCCGCCACTAGGCGGCATGCAAGCCGCCCATCAGCTGGGACGGACCGACTTTCGCAATTTGATGAGTTTCTCGAGCTTATCCAAACGCTCAAATGTGCCGGGGATGCGTTCGGGCTTTGTCGCAGGCGACGCCAAGCTCATTTCTAAATTTTTACTTTACAGAACTTATCATGGGAGTGCGCTCTCCCCCGTTGTATCGACAGCCAGTATCGCGGCGTGGAACGACGAAGCCCATGTGATCGAAAACCGTGCCCAATACCGGGCAAAATTTGACGCTGTGCTGCCGATTCTCCAGCCCGTTCTGGACGTAGCACGCCCGGATGCATCATTTTATCTATGGGCAGGCACACCCGGGCCGGACGATGTGTTCGTAAGAGATCTTTTGACGCATACAAATGTCACCTTGCTTCCTGGCAGTTATGTTGGACGCATCGTTGAAGGAGTGAATCCTGGTTTAAACAGAATTCGTATCGCCTTGGTTGCCCCACTTGCTGATTGTGTCGAAGGCGCCGAACGCATCGCCGAATTTGTACGCAAACAATATCCACAGGCTATACGTTAAGCACACAACATCATTACTTTTTAATCAATAGCCAAATATCCAAGCTTATTTTTTGAACCCTTACATAGGCCAATCATGACTCTCGATCTTCAAACAACCATCGAACAAGGCTGGGAAAACCGCGCCAATTTGTCACCCTCGGCTGCTGATGCAGCTGTTCGAGAGGCCGTCGAACACACCATCGACGCCCTCGACACAGGGCGTTTGCGTGTGGCTGAGAAAATCAACGGCAAGTGGGAAGTCCATCAGTGGATCAAGAAGGCTGTTTTGCTTTCTTTTAGACTGTATGACAATGCTGTGATGGGTCAGGCACCCATGCAGTTTTACGACAAGGTTCCCCTGAAGTTTGCCGAATACGGCGATACTGCCTTTAAAACAGGCGGATATCGCGTCGTTCCTCCTGCTGTTGCCCGTCGCGGTGCATTCATCGGACGCAACGTTGTGTTGATGCCTTCCTATGTCAATATCGGCGCATACGTCGATGAAGGAACGATGGTCGATACATGGGCCACTGTCGGCTCCTGCGCGCAGATCGGAAAAAATGTTCACCTGTCTGGCGGCGTCGGAATCGGCGGAGTACTTGAACCACTCCAGGCCAACCCAACAATTATTGAGGATAACTGTTTCATTGGTGCACGCTCAGAGGTTGTAGAGGGTGTGATTGTTGAAGAGAACTCTGTATTGGCCATGGGTGTATTTTTATCTCAGAGCACGCGTATTTACGATCGCGAAACAAAAGAAATTCATTACGGTCGGGTGCCATCGGGTTCGGTCGTTGTTCCAGGCTCTTTGCCTGCTGCAGATGGATCACATAGCCTAAACTGCGCAATCATTGTCAAACGCGTTGATGCGCAAACCCGCGCTAAAACAAGTATCAATGACTTGTTGAGAGCCTAATGAGCGTTTCAATATTTTCAGGCTTGAATCTGGCATGACCCATCCGATGGACAGTTCACGACAGGCGCTTATCAGCGTGAGGGATTTAATCCGCTACGCTGTTTCACGCTTTAATGAACACAAATTATTTTTTGGTCATGGCTCAGACAATGCCTGGGACGAAGCCGTTTATTTGGTGTTACATGCTTTGCATTTGCCACCCGATCAGCTTGAGCCCTTCATGGCAGCGAACGTTTTGCCATCTGAACGTGATGCAGCGCTCAAACTGATCGACTTGCGGTGCGAGCAACGCTTGCCTGCACCGTACCTCACGCATGAAGCCTGGTTGCAGGGATATGCATTTCATGTGGATCAGCGCGTAATTGTGCCGCGCTCTCCTATCGCTGAATTATTGATGAACCAACTCAGCCCATGGATTACAGATCCCTACGAGGTCACGGGTATCCTCGATCTGTGCACCGGGTCTGGTTGTCTGGCGATTATCGCAGCCCATCAATTTCCCGAGGCTTTTGTCGATGCGACAGACATTTCCAAAGACGCGCTGGATGTTGCATTGATCAATGTCATGCAACATGGTCTCAAAGATCGTCTGAACTTGCACCACGGAAGTCTCTATGACCCATTGCCTGTGTCTGCTCAGTATGACCTGATTATTAGCAATCCTCCATATGTCAACTCTGCATCCATGTTGACACTTCCCCCCGAATATCTGCACGAACCATCACTTGCGCTCGCAGGCGGGGATGATGGCATGGACCTCGTTCGTACCATTATTGAACAAGCGCCTGCCCACCTGACTGATAATGGCCTACTGTTGATCGAAATCGGGCATGAGCGGCCATATTTCGAAGCTGCATTTCCTGAGCTTGAGCCTGTTTGGCTTGATACAGCCGAAGCGTCTGATCAGATCCTACTCCTGACTAAAGAGCAATTGACACCGTGATTCGTGCTTCAGGTTTGACGGTTCGTCGTGGCTCCAAGGTATTACTGGATCAAACTGAGTTCGTCGTTCATCCAGGTGAGCGCGTAGGTTTCGTCGGCAAGAATGGAGCGGGTAAATCGACGTTGTTTGCTCTGCTTCAACATGAAATCGAAGCTGACGCAGGCACATTAGAAGTGCCTCAGGGCTGGCGTATGGCGAGTGTCAAGCAGGAAATCGCTGCCAGTAATGATTCGGCACGGGAGTTTGTCATTGATGGTGACACACACTTGCGTGCGTTACAACACGAACGTCGTGAACTTTCAGAGGCACTTGAAAATGAGCCAGAGCGTTCCGAAGCGCTTGGAGCCAGAATCGCTGAACTAGAATCCGAACTCATCGAGGCTGGTGCATGGACGTCAGCGTCGCGAGCCGAGCAGCTTCTTGCGGGTCTGGGATTCTCGCCGAACCAATGGAGTCATCCCGTCGACAGTTTTTCAGGGGGCTGGCGCATGCGACTGGCTCTCGCGCGCGCGTTGATGGCTCCATCCGAGCTCTTGTTACTTGACGAACCTACAAACCACCTTGACCTGGATGCCATGCTTTGGCTGGAAAGGTGGCTTGGATCCTACCCTGGTACTGTTTTACTCATCTCCCACGACACCGAATTTCTGGACGCTGTCGCTCAAACTATTCTTCATTTCGATCAAGGCAAACTCAATCGTTACAAAGGTGGATACCAAGACTTTGTCATTCAGCGTTCTGAACGCCTGCGGCAGACAAAAATCGCTTGGGAACGTCAAACTCGTGAAACAGCGCGTCTTCAAGGCTTTATTGACCGATTTAAAGCAAAAGCATCAAAAGCCAAACAAGCACAAAGCCGCGTGAAGGCCCTGGCCAGAATGGAGTTACTGGCACCGATTCATGCAGAGTCGGGCATCGACATCCGTATTCCATCACCAGAGGAAATGCCTGATCCTCTTCTCGTTCTTGACGATATGCAGGCTGGATATACCAATGATCAAGGGGTGAAGATTCCGATTCTGCAAAACGTACGCTTGATGGTGAGAGGCGGTGACCGTATTGGCATACTGGGTGTAAACGGTGCAGGAAAGAGTACGCTCGTCAAGACTTTAGCGGGCGAACTAGAAGTACAAGCAGGTAGCCGCAATGCCTCGCGAGGACTCGAAGTAGGATATTTTGCACAACACCAACTCGATATGCTTGATCTTGAAAGCAGTCCTCTTCAGCATCTCGCACGAATCGCCCCTCAAACGCGTGAACAAGAACTGCGTAACTACCTTGGCGGCTTTGGTTTTGGTGGCGATCGGGTGATGGATAAAGTTGCCCCGATGTCTGGAGGCGAAAAGGCAAGACTCGCACTTTCCTTGATTGTCTGGCAAAAGCCTAATCTTTTACTGCTGGACGAACCGAGCAATCACTTGGATGTTGAAACTCGTGAAGCTTTGACAACTGCTTTGGCTGAATTTGGCGGGAGCATGTTGCTCGTCTCGCACGATCGACACCTGCTGCGCACGACCGTTGATCGTTTCTGGATTGTTGCCGATGGGAGCGTCCAAGAGTTTGATGGCGATCTGGAAGACTATCGTGACTGGTTAGCAGAGCATCAAGCCAATGCCAAAAAGCAGGAAACCTCTTCGAATGCAACGATCGGAGCAGAACTTACCAGTGCGGATCGCAAGCAACAGAAACGCGATGAAGCTCAAGAAAGACAGCGTACTTCAGCCTTAAAGAAACCCATTGAAGCGAAGCTCGTAAAGATCGAGAAAGAACTTGAATCCATCCAGAATCAATTAAAAACTCTCGATATGGTAATTGCAGATCCTGATCTGTACACTGATTCTCGTCGTCAGGAACGCGTTCAAACCCTAGCTCAGCACGGAGAACTGACGAAAAGACATGACGAACTCGAAGAAATATGGCTCGAGCTTCAAAGCGAGTTAGAGTCAATTGGTATGAATACAAACTCCTGAATGAGTCTGCACCAAGCACACAGAGAATTAAAGCTAGCTTTGAATAATCTCTAGCTTCGCGACACCAAGAGCAAGGGTTTTCGTTCCAACATCTCGAAACTGAATTTGCGCCTGGGCATCAAGGCCACTACCTGATAGCCCGAAAATAGTGCCCTCACCAAATCGCGCATGCTTCACACCCTGACCGACACGAAACTGTTGACTACCGACCGTGACACCCGAGGTTGAACTGCGGACAATAGCAGGGGCCCGTGCGACGTTCCCTTGTCTTGCATACGCATCAAAACCAGAACCTCCAGACTTCCATCGTGGTTCGGAATCACTCAACCCTTGTTTGGGGGTCAGCCATTTCAAATGTTCTTCCGGGATTTCAGACAAAAACCGTGAACGCATTGCGTAACGCGTTTGTCCATGCAGCATACGACTTTGCGCGAGACTAAAGTAGAGACGCTCACGCGCACGAGTAATCGCCACGTACATGAGACGACGTTCTTCTTCGAGTCCCGCTTGCTCGAGAATACTGTTCTCATGGGGAAAAAGACCTTCCTCAATACCAGTGATGAAAACGGCATCAAATTCAAGTCCTTTCGCAGCATGAACTGTCATGAGCTGAACCGCATCCTGGCCTGCCTGGGCTTGATTGTCACCGGCTTCGAGAGCGGCATGAGACAAAAAAGCCATCAACGGAGAAAGTCCATCAAAACCCTCTTGCATCGGATCTTCAAGCCCGGCCTTCTGGACAATTTCCCCGGCCGGTAAACCACCCATATCAGACTCAACAACAAAAGCAGCCGCAGCAGTGATGAGTTCTCGAAGGTTTTCAATTCGATCCGCACCCTCGCGATCCAGTTCGTAATGAGCAATCAAGCCACTGTGTTCAATGACGTGCTCGACCAGCTCAGGCAAGGGCAAGCTTCGCGTTTCATCCACAAGACGTTGAATCAACAGAGAGAACTGAGCAAGATTAGAGCCTCCTTTGCCCGGGACTCTTGCAACTGCCGCGCTTAGGCTCGTGTCATAAGCCTTGGCTTGGTCCCCAAGGAGTTCAAGCGTTCGAGCACCAATACCTCGTGGCGGGAAATTAACGACACGCATCCAAGATGTGTCATCATCCAGATTAGCCATCAAACGCAAGTAGGCAAGCGCATGTTTAATTTCTTGCCGTTCGAAAAAGCGTAAACCACCGTAAACCTTGTAGGGTACGCCCGCAGAGAATAAAGCATGCTCGATCACCCTAGATTGAGCATTGCTTCGATACAAAATGGCGATTTGACTCCTGTCACGGCCATCAGAAATTAATCCGCGAACCTCTTCGACCAACCACTGTGCTTCGAGCAAATCAGTTGGCTGCTCAACAACGCGGATTTGCTCACCTTCGCCCTGCTCTGTCCATAAATTTTTACCCAGACGACCCGTGTTGTGGCTGATTAATGCATTCGCTGAGTCAAGGATGTGACCAAAAGAACGATAGTTTTGCTCGAGTCGGATGACCGTGCCTTGGGCATAATCACGTTCAAAATCAGCCATATTGCCAACATTCGCACCTCTGAACGCATAGATCGACTGGTCGTCATCACCCACCGCGAACAAGTGCGCGCCGCCACCTGCGAGCAGCTTCAACCATTTGTATTGAAGCGTATTGGTATCTTGAAACTCATCGACCAAGATGTGTTTGAAACGACGTTGATAGTGCTCGCGAATCGGTGCGTGGCGCGATAACAATTCATAGGCGCGAAGCAAAAGTTCAGGAAAGTCTACGACACCTTCCCGTTGGCATTGCGCCTCATAAAGCGTGTAAATCTCGATCAATCGGCGACGAAAGCTATCGTAGGCCTCGACATCACCAGGACGCTGACCATCCTCCTTCGCTCCATTGATGAAGCGCTGAACATCACGAGGTGGGTACTTATCATCGTCGACACCGTTCGCCTTGAGCAATCTTTTAATCGCTGCAAGTTGATCAGCAGTATCAAGGATCTGAAAAGCTTGTGGTAATCCTGCATCGCGATGATGCGCACGCAACATTCTGTTGCACAGACCGTGAAATGTTCCAATCCAAAGACCACGGGTATCAATCGGCAGGATGGCTGACACCCTGCCAACCATTTCTCTGGCGGCTTTATTTGTAAAGGTGACGGCCAAAATGCCCAACGGACTCACTTGACCGGTCTGTATCAGCCAAGCCATTCGGGTAGTCAGTACCCGAGTCTTACCGCTACCAGCCCCAGCCAACACGAGAGCGTGTTGGGCGGGTAAGGTGACTGCGTCTCGCTGAGGTTCGTTAAGCTTATCGATCATGCCGCGTAGCGGCGAAGACGCAACGCGAATTCCTCAAGACTTGAGATACCACTTTGCTGCGCGCGCTGACACCAAGCCTGCAAATCATGCAAAAGTTGCTCACTTGAGGCCGTGGAACTATCCCAGAGTTTCACCAGATCGTGGCGCATCTGGACAAGCGTGGATAGCGAGTCACTTTGCGACAAAGCCTGGTCGATGCGCGCACGTTCGGCTGGCGCAAGGTTTTCCTCGCCTCTTCCTAGCCAGTGCGTGGCTGCAGCTAAAGCATCGGCCTTACTGTCTGCCTTGGATGCTTTGAGACGTGCGAGTTCGTCCTTGCATGCAGTTTTCATGATGCCTGTATAACGGGCAAGGATTTCATAACGGTGGGCGATGACACCCTGAAGCGTACGCAGATCGACGCCGGCTTTGCCTGAGGACTCAAGGCGAAGCTTGGGAGCGACTTTTTTAATTTTGGCTAGACCTAAGGCCTTTAAACCCAAGATGTAAATCCAACCTATATCCAACTCATACCACTTGCTGGAAAATTTGGCGGATGTGCCATGGGCGTGGTGATTATTGTGAAGCTCTTCTCCACCAATCAGGATACCCCAGGGAAAAACGTTGGTACTGGTATCAGGACTCGCAAAGTTGCGATAGCCCCAATAGTGTCCGATGCCGTTGACCACGCCTGCAGCCCAAAAAGGGATCCAGGCCATCTGAATCGCCCAGATTGTCAGGCCGATTGAACCAAACAAAGCAACGTCAATGACGAGCATCAAGAGAATGCCACGCGCGCTCAAGCGGGAATAAACCTGACGTTCAAGCCAGTCATCAGGCGTACCGTGCCCGAACTTTGAGATGGTTTCAGCATTTTTGGATTCGTGGCGGTAGAGCTCGGCGCCACTAAATAAAACTTTCCCAATGCCATAAATCATTGGTGAATGAGGATCACCGTCACGTTCACAGCGCGCATGATGCTTGCGATGGATTGCAACCCACTCCTTGGTCACCATGCCGGTGGTCATCCAAAGCCAGAAGCGGAAGAAATGCATGACGGCCGGATGAAGATCCAGACCGCGATGTGCTTGGCTCCGATGGAGAAAAATGGTGACCGCAACAATGGTGATATGGGTCATACCCAAGGTGTATAAAACCACCTGCCACCAATTGGCCTGTAGCAAACCGCCTGCTGCGAAAGAGATAAAGTCGTTCATGTAAGTGTCTGTGATCCAAGACATTAAGTTAGATGCAATTTTATCCCAGACAGCCCCTCTCTGCTAGTAAAACCCCCGAAGTTTTTGCGCAAAATCAACTATTTAAGGCTTAACAGGTGTTAACTCCTAAACATCCTCACGACTAATTTTTATTTTGTTTTCTGTCTCTGCCAAACTGTTTGACTCTAAGGTCTGAATCTCTTCTGACTCAGTATTTTTTAATGTGGCGCTTTTCTTTCTCTCAAAAATTGCGGCAAAAAACCCGTCTGTGCCATGTACATCGGGCCGCAAACTCAGATAAGGGCCCTCGATGTGCAGATTCGTCCGCGAAGCAAGAATAGGTGCAGCGTCAATCAGTTCAAAATCAGGATGATTGGCTAAAAATAACTCAGCCTGGTCCTGATTTTCTTCTTTGAGCAAGCTGCAAGTCGCGTAGACAAGTCGTCCCCCGGGGGCTACGCAGCGGGAAGCACTTGCCAAGATCTTAGTCTGCAAAGCTGTGAGCTCCTGGAGACTCTGGAGGGACTGTCGCCATTTCAAGTCAGGGTTACGACGCAAGGTTCCCACACCACTGCAAGGCGCATCGACTAAAACACGCTGCGCTTTGCCCGCCAGACGTCGCACGCGGGTGTCGTTTTCATGCTCAATTGCTACGGGGACAATATTGGAGAGACCACTGCGAGCAAAACGAGGTTTTGCCTTGGCTAAACGCGTGGCAGAAACGTCAAAGGCGTATAACCTTCCTGTAGAACGCATCAGCGCGCCTAGTAGCAGTGTTTTGCCTCCCGCTCCCGCACAAAAATCAATCACCATTTCGCCACGCTTGGGGCCCACAAGAAGTGCGAGTAACTGGCTACCTTCATCTTGCACCTCAATCAACCCGTGCTCGAATTGGTGCCACTTGTTCATGGCGGGCCGCCCTTTCAGACGGATGCCCCATGGCGAGTATGGTGTGGCGACAGGAGCATGTCTCACCCCATTACCCTTGATCAAGTCAGCTAACATTTCGTCGCGGTCAGCCTTCATGGGATTGACGCGAATATCAAGTGGCGCTGCTGTGTTGAGGGCTGAGGTTAGAGCCTCAAGTTCAGGCATATCCTTGAGCCGATCGAACAACCAATCAGGCAGACTGCTACGCACTTGCAATGACAATGATTGCTCTTCAATTTGAGCAATCCTGTCAAGCCATGCCAGCTCGCCCACATCCAATACAGGACGTACCTTTTCGGCCCCCAATATGGCGATTGCGCCCTGTATCGCCAGACGACGTACGGCATTGCCAACTCCACTCTCACCGAGCTGGCGATAGCGGCGCAAATGTCGCAGCACATCATAGACAACCTCGGCGACCTCGGCCCTGTCACGAATACCAAGCTTGGGATGCGCTCTGAACCAATGGGAAACAATTGAATCCGCCGCAAACCTCCATGTCAGGACCTCTTCAAGAACCTGGCGGATCTGATCTAGCCGAACGGTCATCACGGGCTGGCGAGGCTTTGGAACGTATGTGGAAACGACGGGTAATTTGTCTTGGCTGGCAATCTGAGCCGATGTTTGCCCGGGAAACGCACGTTCTCCTGACGGACGACTGCCGCGAGGCTGAGCATTCATTAGTCTTTCAGTGGCAGAACCCGGTCTAACCGCTCCAGCTGAAGCGCTCAGCGCAGCGGCACGCGCGGCATCTTTTTTATTGCCTCGCCCTGCTCCTGTCGCGCCATGCGGCCGACGGCCGGGTTTGCTGGGATTACTCATGATTGATGGCCTGAATTAAAAAGTCGTGTGGTGACGCCGTCAATCTGAACGCGTTGATCGCTGGTCAGATGTACACGGCCCTGTGCAAGCCAACAGGCAACTTGCGGATAGATGGTGTGTTCCATGCTGAGTACACGTGCTGCCAATGTCTCAGGCGTATCGTCACACAGAACAGGAACAACACCCTGCGCAATGATTGGACCGTGATCGAGCACCGGAGTGACAAAGTGTACGGTGCATCCATGGGCTTGAACACCCGTAGCCAATGCTTGGGCATGCGTATGCAAGCCGGGAAATGCGGGTAAAAGTGAAGGATGAATATTAATCAGCCGACCTGCGTATCGCTCAACGAATCGAGGTGTCAAGACCCGCATGAACCCCGCCAACAGGACATAGTCAGGGTCAAAAAGGTCAATGGAGGCAGCAAGAGCCTCGTCGAAAGCGTCCCTGGAGGGATACGCAGTATGGGCGAGCCCGATTGTTTCGATCCCCTGTCCTGCCGCCCAGACCATACCTGAAGTTTCAGCCCGGCTGGCAATCACCGCTGCAACCTCTGCGTTGCAAGCGCCAGATTGACACGCCTGAACAATCGCCTGCATGTTGGACCCTTGTCCAGAGATCAAAATCACAAAGCGAGGGCGTAAATTTTTAGGGTCGGGCATGGTATTCCAAGATAAGGCTAGTCTGAAATTGTAAACTGTCACCCGTGAAAACCATTCTCAGCATTTTTCGCCAAGCTCCCGCGCCAGATTTACGCCTGCCTTGCGCCTTGTCAATTGGTAACTTTGACGGGGTACACCGTGGGCATCAGGCCATGATTGCCCAAGTCTGTGAGGCAGCGCAACGTCTCGCGCTCTCCCCGACGATTCTCACGTTCGCTCCCCATCCCAGGCAATATTTTGCCAATTTGAATCGCCGACCTGAGCTCTCACCCCCACAAATCACCGGTCTACGTGACAAATTGACTGCATTGGCGCAGTCTGGAATCGAACGCGTCGTGCTCGCACGCTTTAATCAAGCAATGGCGGAAATGTCGGCCTCTGACTTTGTCACAAAATGGCTGGCGATCGAACTGAACGTCCGTTGGGTTCTGGTTGGCGAAGACTTTAAGTTTGGTCGCCAGCGTGCGGGGGACGTGAATTTGCTCAAATCGCTGGGAAATCTATGCGGCATCGAAGTGCACACATTGAGTGACATCACAGATGATCATGGACGTCGTATTTCAAGCTCTGAAGTGCGTGCAGCCCTCGCAGAGGGAGATATGAGCCGAGCCGCAAACCTGCTGGGACGCCCTTATGGGATGACTGGACATATTATTCACGGTAAAAAGCTTGGCCGCACGCTTGATATGCCCACGATGAATATGCGCGTCACCCCGCGCTGCGCCGCGAGATCTGGGATATATGTCGTTCGCGCCCACGGCCTGGGGCCTGATCCGCTTCCTGGGGTAGCCAGCCTGGGCGTCCGTCCGACTGTCGAAGATGACGGGAGAATTCTGCTTGAGACCCATTTATTTGATCTGAATGTAGACGCATACGGTAAACTCGTGCGCGTTGAACTCCTGCAGCATCTGCGGGATGAAGAAAAGTTTCCCGATCTGCCAACCTTGACTGCCGCCATGCATGCCGATGCGCAGCATGCGCGCGCTTACTTTGCGCTCCATGGACTATAAAAACACACTCAATCTGCCCGACACCCCTTTCCCGATGCGTGGGGACCTCCCGCGTCGAGAACCCTTATGGGTCGCGCAATGGCAAGAAAAAAAGGTCTATCAGGCTATTCGTGACGCCAGTCGCGGCAGGCCGACCTTTTTACTGCATGATGGTCCTCCCTATGCAAACGGTGACATCCATATTGGTCATGCAGTCAACAAAATTCTGAAAGACATTATCGTCAAGAGTCGGAATATGGCAGGGTTTGATGCTGCTTACGTTCCTGGCTGGGACTGCCACGGCATGCCCATCGAAATCCAGATTGAAAAGAAATTTGGAAAACATCTGCCTGTCGCTGAGGTCCAGTCCAAAGCCCGAGCCTACGCGCTCGAACAAATCGAAAGACAGAAAAAAGACTTTGAGCGGTTGGGAGTATTGGGTGACTGGAATCGTCCTTACTTGACAATGAATTTCAGCAACGAAGCAAACGAAATTCGCGCGCTCGGACGTATTCTGGAAAAAGGCTATGTCTTCCGGGGACTGAAGCCTGTTAATTGGTGTTTTGACTGCGGATCTGCGTTGGCAGAAGCTGAAGTTGAATACGCAGACCGCAAAGACCCTGCTGTTCACATCGCCTTTCCTTTTGCAGATCGTCAGGCAATTGCCAAGGTTTTTGGACAGCCTGAAGTAGGCGCTGGTGCGATTGTCATCTGGACGACGACGCCATGGACAATTCCTTCGAACCAGGCTCTGAATATTCATCCTGAATTCAAATACGCACTTGTCAAAGTCTCTCCCGCACCATCAACAGGATCGCTCTTGATTCTGGCCTCAGATCGTGTTGAGGCGTGCCTCAAAGAATGGGGTCTTGAGGGCGAAATTGTCGCTGAATGTGTCGGCCAAGCGCTCAATCAAATCAACTTTGAGCACCCTCTGGCAAACTTTCACGAAGGCTACAAACGCCTGTCACCCATTTACCTGGGTGACTATGTCACGCTAGACACTGGCACGGGTGTCGTGCACTCTGCACCCGCCTATGGTGTCGAGGATTTCCTGTCTTGCAAAGCACACGGCATGAAGGATGCGGACATCATCAATCCTGTGATGGGTGACGGAAAATACGTGCCCTCCTTACCTGGTTTCGGAGGCCTCACCATTTGGGAAGCTAATCCTAAAATCGTCGAGGCACTAACCGAAGCGGGAACGCTCCTCAAACAAGAGCCCCATACACACAGCTACATGCATTGTTGGCGTCACAAGACTCCCATCATTTACCGTGCAACCAGTCAATGGTTCGCGGGGATGGACGTTACACCTAAAGACGGCGGACCGACTTTGCGTGAAAGCGCACTAACAGCGATTGACGCTACGGCTTTCTATCCAGCCTGGGGGCGTGCCCGCCTTCATGCGATGATCGCCAACAGGCCTGACTGGACTCTCTCCAGACAGCGCCAATGGGGCGTACCCATGGCGTTTTTCATTCACAAGGAAACGGGAGCACTGCATCCAAACACGCCAGCATTGCTCGAAGAAGTTGCCAAACGTGTTGAAAAATCAGGTATCGAGGCTTGGCAATCCATTGAACCCGAAGATTTACTCGGCGCGGATGCCAAAGATTATGTAAAAAATCGAGATACCCTGGATGTCTGGTTTGACTCAGGCACGACGCACGCCACAGTCCTCGGCGGCGCTGACAACCAGCACCACGGCTCACATGGGGAGCTCCCTTGGCCAGCGGACATGTATCTCGAAGGCTCGGATCAGCATCGTGGCTGGTTTCATTCCTCCTTGCTTACGGGTTGCATGCTTGAGGGACGAGCACCCTACAAAAGCCTGTTAACCCACGGTTTTGTAGTGGATGGCCAGGGTCGAAAGATGAGTAAGTCTGTCGGCAATGTCATCGCCCCACAAAAGGTATCAGACAGCCTCGGTGCTGAAATTCTGAGACTGTGGGTGGCAAGCACGGACTATTCGGGGGAGCTGTCCATCTCGGACGAGATCCTAAAACGCGTTGTTGAGAGTTATCGTCGCATCCGCAATACGCTCAGATTTTTACTTGCGAATCTCGCTGACTTCGACTCAGCACGTGATGCCATATCGCCAGAGGAGATGCTGGAGATCGATCGCTACGCCTTGGCAATGACTGCGCAAATGCAGAAAGAGGTTCTGTCCGATTACGAGCTTTATGACTTCCACCCTGCGATGTCGCGCCTTCAGAATTTCTGCTCGGAAGATCTTGGTGCGTTTTACCTCGATGTACTGAAAGACCGCCTGTACACCTCGGCTCCACGCAGCCATGCTCGACGCTCAGCGCAAACTGCTCTGCTTCACATCACTCAGACTTTACTCAAGCTGATGGCCCCGGTACTGTCTTTTACCGCTGAGGAAGCCTGGGGAGTTTTGCTTAACTCAACACTGAAGTCTGCAACAGACATTGGTCGAATCACCATTTTCACGGAATGTTTTCACACGCTTCCACAAATTGAGAATCCAGAATCACTACACCAACGATGGTCCAGATTGCGCGAAATTCGCGCCATGGTGATGCGCAAACTTGAAGATTTGCGCAGTGCCGGCAGCATTGGTTCCTCCTTGCAAGGCGAAGTTGATATTGAGGCAAGCGGCGAAGATCTTATCTTGCTTCAAAGTGTTTCTGCACAACTGCCTTTTATCTTCATTGTTTCCCGTGTAGGTGTAAAAGCGGGGGCTGGAGAAATCATCATACACATTGCTCCCTCGACGCATGAAAAATGCGAGCGTTGCTGGCATTGGCGCGATGACATCGGTCAAGACCCCACTCATCCTCACATATGCGGTCGCTGCGTAGAGAGTCTGAATGAAGCTGCATCATCCTGAAGATGGTCAATATCAAACAGGAAAATGAATCCGCCAACATCCTCCCAAAACGCTACAGCGGTTTGGGTAGATGGCTATTCGTGGCGATTTTCCTGATTGTCATCGATCAGTTCACTAAAATCGGCTTTGATCATGCATTGCGATATGGGCAGCGTATCAACATATGGCCATTTTTTGACCTAACTTTGCTCTATAACAAAGGCGCTGCATTTAGTTTTCTGGCTGACCAGCCAGGCTGGCAGCGATGGTTTTTTACAGCCCTGGGTTTGGGTGCCAGCATATTTATAGTCTGGATGATGCATACGCACCGCACGCAGCATCGTTTTTTGTTCGCGCTTTCATTGATTCTCGGTGGAGCGCTTGGCAACGTGATCGATCGCATCGCCTATGGTCATGTGATCGACTTTTTGCTTTTTTACTGGCGAGATTGGTACTACCCTGCTTTCAATATCGCCGACACTGGCATTACCGTCGGTGCTATTCTTTTAGTCATCGATGAAATTCTTCGCCTTCGGGGTCAGCATGCAAGATCTTCATGACAAACGACTTGTATTGGGTTTAAGCGGTGGCATAGCCTGCTACAAGGCGGCAGATCTAGTGCGTCGACTCATCGAACGCGGCGCTCAAGTTGATGTGGTGATGACTGAAGCCGCGACGCGCTTTATCACTCCCGTCACAATGCAAGCACTCAGTGGTCGTCCAGTATTTGTCGACGCCTGGGATAGCCGTGTTGACAACAACATGGCACACATTCAACTCTCACGTGGTGCGGATGCGATTCTGATTGCTCCCGCATCAGCTGACTTTATGGCCAAGCTCGTGCAGGGACGCGCAGATGATTTGCTGTCAACCTTATGCCTTGCTCGCGCATGTCCGCTTCTTGTCGCGCCTGCCATGAATAGAGAAATGTGGCTTGCTGCGCCCACGCAACGAAATGTCCAGCAACTTGCCTTGGACAAAGTCAAAATATTGGGACCAGGTTCGGGAGAGCAAGCCTGCGGCGAGACTGGCGATGGTCGCATGCTTGAACCTCTGGAGATCATCGCTGAACTCCGACGCTTTTTTCAACCGAAACATTTTGAACGCTTGCGTGTCTTGCTGACTGCAGGTCCAACTGTTGAACCGATTGATCCCGTTCGTGTCCTGAGTAATCGTTCCTCCGGGAAAACAGGCTATGCACTCGCACAGGCAGCCTGGGAGGCAGGTGCTGAAGTCACACTCGTGTCTGGACCGACTGCATTGCCGTGCCCTTATGGAGTCACCCGCATCAATGTCGAATCCGCACAACAAATGCACGATGCCGTCATGCAAAATCTAAACGGACAAGATATTTTTATCTCAGTTGCTGCGGTCGCTGACTGGCGGATAAAAAATGTATCTCCAGAAAAAATCAAAAAAGATGGCAAGACCACGCCAAACATTGAGTTTGAGGCTAACCCGGATATTTTGGCGAATGTAGCGACACAAAAAAATGCGCCCTGGTGCGTAGGTTTTGCAGCTGAAACTGAAAACTTATCTGAATTCGCGCACGCCAAAAGGCTTCGTAAAGGCATTCCAATGTTGATTGGAAATCTGGCACAACACGTGATGGACGCTGATCACACGACGGTTTCAATCTTTGATGATCGAGGCGAACACGCGCTCGCATTGAACTCCAAGCAAAAAGTCGCGCAACAACTTGTCAGTGAAATCGCGCAACGCTATCAACAATCACGCACGACTCGTTAATCTTTCCAGGCAGCCCTATGCAAGCGCTGATCGACCAACTCGTCTTATTCATTCAAAACAATCAGGCTTGGGCTGGATTTGTCATTTTTTTGATGACTTTTGGCGAGTCGTTATTCGTTGTGGGTCTTTTTATTCCTGCGACCGTACTTTTATTTGCGACAGGCACTTTGATGGCCACAGGTACGCTTGATTCGGGAACAATCCTGATATGGGGCGTGATTGGCGCAATCGTGGGAGATGCCCTGTCATTTTGGTTAGGTCGCTGGATGGGACCTAAAGTGTTAAGGCACAAGCACCTGAATCCCTACAGACGCAAAGTTGCCCGAGCCCGCCTTTTTTTCTATCGCTACGGTTTTTTCGCAGTGCTCATCGCTCGCTTCCTGGGTCCCTTGCGCTGTTTTATCCCAACTGTCGCAGGCGTCATGGGGATGCCTGAATTACGTTTTCAACTCGCGAACATCATTTCAGCGATCTTATGGTTACCCGCTCTGCTGGCACCTGGTTACCTGGCAACTCGTGGCGTTGAAGCCATTAAAGATGGCAATCATGCGACCGTATATTCTTTAGTGGGTCTGACAGTCATCGGGATCATTGCCTGGCTAGTGATTCGCCAACGCCGCGCGATCGAGGAGCGCAAAGCCGCTTCACGAAGACGTCATCGATCATGACAACCTCTCTAATCTGATCATCAAGAGCAAATATGAAATCCGTTGACGTCAAAATTTTAGACCCGCGTATGCGAGAGCAATTGCCCACCTATGCGACGATGGGCTCAGCAGGTTTGGATTTGCGAGCCTGCCTGGATCAGCCCTTGGTTCTCGAACCAGGCATGACACAGCTTGTTCCAACTGGATTAGCGATTCATGTCGCAGATCCTGGTTATGCTGCCGTGATCTTGCCCCGCTCAGGGCTTGGCCATAAGCATGGCATCGTTTTAGGCAACCTGGTCGGGCTGATTGATTCAGATTACCAGGGGCCTCTGATGGTTTCCGCCTGGAATCGCAGCAACTCTGCGTACACCATTGAACCCATGGAACGTCTCGCGCAACTTGTTGTTTTACCTATTGCGCAAATCCAGTTCAATGTCGTCGAAGACTTTGATACGTCGACCCGAGGAACCGGTGGCTTTGGTAGCACAGGTAAAGGTTAACTAAGTTCCACAACGCGAACCTGAGGGAGCGCGTCGAGATATCAACGCCTCAGATAACTGATCGGCAAGTGCTTGAACATTGTCTTGCTGTCCTTTGACTAAAGCCAGCACACCCACTCCCACGGACTGCTGCAACCGTGTGTAGCAAGTCAAAAACGACTGGCTGCCGGGGAAACGCACACTCCAGACCGCATCCAGGGCGACAGACTGACCCGGTACTAAATCAAAACGCTGTATGCCCAATTGAATCTGGGTCACCCCTCTACCCGCGGCCTCGGCGACAAGCTTTTGTATGGGAGGCATTCCCAAGCGTTGTGTCATTGCCTGTGAAATCGCAGTCGAAAGCTGTGATGATAAGGAGCCTGTCCAACGGTCGTCGCTGAGCACCATGAGTCGACCATCTCCTTGCCGGACGACCAAAGAGATATTGTCGGCTTCTGCGGGTACAGCGATGTCAGATAAAGTGTAAGGTCCGACTTTAGCGATTGAGACAACAGAGGTGGCTGAGGAAACTAAATCTGAACGCCCATCAATACGACTCAACGTGTAGTGCTGTGCTGGAGAACCGGCGCAACCAATCAAGCTGAGCACGCCCAACGTTAAAGCCAGAGATTTGAGAGAGTTCATCATTTTCCTGTTGCTCCGAGCGTATCCCTTGAGTATGGCTCAGTTGCACGACCACGGATCACTGAACTGGGATTGGCTTGCAAACTATCAGTCAATGATTTCAAAGATTTAAGACTGCTCTTGAGGTCATTGAGCATCGCTTCTGTACTTGTCGTAAGAGGACTGCCAGGGGCAATTAACACGTTCAGGTTCTTCACTGTCTTTTCAATCTGAGTCAGCGTCGAAGCAAGCTTGGGCGCCACACTCTTATCCAGGCTCTCACTCAACCGCTTGATCTGAATCATCATCTCATCTAAATCCCCTGCAATTTTCTCAAAGGGAATTCTGTCAATTTTTCCGATAATACTAGCGATCTGAGCCTGCATTGCGCCAAGATCATCAGAAGGAACCGTAGGCATCATGAAAGGTAGTGAAACCTGTGGTGTTTCAACAGGCGTCAAGTTTGGAAAATCTGCCAAGGTTATATAAAGCTGCCCGGTCAAAATATTCGCTGTACGCAGCTGCGCTCGCAAGCCTTTGGTAGTGAGCTCACTTAACGAGGCAGCCAAATCCTCAGGTGTTTGGCTGGCGAGCTTGAGTTCAACATACACTGAGCCTAATCTCTCCGGGTAGAGCGTTGCGTCCACTTTCGTAAAAAATCGTCTAGTCACGATATCAAAGTCAAGTGCGACAGAATCCACCACACCAATATCGACACCATGAAACGCAACCGCTGCGCCAACGTTCAAACCTCGCACTGTTTGGTCAAAACGCATCCGAATTGGAACAGCGACAC